>JABLTO010080344.1_pt1 | contig 117185 bp, 116 predicted proteins | sample 7160091 | NCBI WGS metagenome assembly JABLTO01 (sample SAMN14651225, study PRJNA627086) | human gut metagenome | isolation source: feces | host: Homo sapiens | reverse complement strand
GCGAAGCAGTTTTGGCGGAGCAGAAATGTGGCCAGACGATGAAAAGGCCGAAGAGAATACTCTCCGTATTGTCAAGGACTTTGAAGAAGTATGGGCGCATTTCTGCCCGTCAAAACCGTGTCTGCCCTTGTCAACTGATACTAAAGGAGATATAAACATGGACAACGCAAAGAACAATCAGAAAAAGCTCAAGCAGCTCTTCGCGCTGCTCGACGAGATGGAAGCCTATGCCCGCTGCATCGGCAAGGTCAGTTTCGATATGGAGTGCTGCGCGCCCGAAGAGGGCATCGCGCAGGCCGGTGAGGATATGGCGACCATCGGACGCCAGTTCCACAAGCTGATGCACTCCAAAAAGTACGTGAAGCTCATCTGCGAGCTGCACGAGGATTCCGAGGGCTTGACCGAGGTGCAGAAAAAGGCGGTCGAGCACAAATATGACGAGTATATCAAGTCCAAGAACGAGAGCGCAAAGTTTGCCTACGAGATGAATCTTGCTTCCAGCAAGGCCTACGGCGAATGGCTCGCGGCCAAGAAAGCCGCCGACTTCTCGCTCTACCGCGACTCGATGGCCACGCTCATCGACTTCACCCGCCGCAGCATAGACCTGCGCGACGAGAAGAAGCCCACATATTATGACTCTCTGCTCGACGATTACGAGAAGGGTAACGACCACGTCCAGCTCGACGCGTTCTTCGGCGCGCTGAAGGAGCGCATCGTGCCGCTGATGAAGCGCATCGTCGCCGAGGGCAAGCCCATCCGCGAGGATTTCCTGACACGCAGCTGCCCGATCCCTGAGCAGGAGGCATTCTCGAAGTACCTGCTCCGGATAGAGGGGCTGCGTGAGAGCGCGCTCGTGCTCATGACGACCGAGCACCCCTTCACGACGAACTTCGGCGCGAATGACGTCCGCGTCACGACGCACTATTTCGAGGACAACTTCATATCAAACATTTTCTCCACGCTGCACGAGGGCGGCCACGCGCTGTTCATGCAGAACGAGCCGCAGGAGTTCTACGCCAACCACGCCGCGAACGCCATGTCCAACGCCATGCACGAGACGATCTCCCGCTTCTACGAAAACCTCATAGGCCGCAGCGAGGCGTTCATCCGCTTTGTATATCCGAAGCTGCTTGAGATAAGCGGCAACCTGTCCGACGTGAGCGAGCGCGAGCTGTACGAAGCCGTCAACATCGCCCGCCCCAGCCTTATCCGCACCGAGGCCGACGAGCTGACATACAGCCTGCACATCCTCATCCGCTACGAGCTGGAGAAGGCGTTCATAAACGGCGATATCACGGTCGACAAGATCCCCGCGCTGTGGAACGCGAAATATAAAGAATACCTCGGCATCGACGTGCCGAACGACGCGGGCGGCTGCCTTCAGGACGTCCACTGGACGGGCATGTTCGGCTACTTCCCATCCTACGCGCTCGGCAACGCCTACGGCGTGCAGATCCTGCGCACGATGCAGAAGGACTTCGACGTGTTCGCCGCCGTCGAGCGCGGCGAGCTGAGCAAGGTCGCGGATTGGCTGCGCGAGTACGTGTTCTCCTGCGCGTCCGTCATGGATCCCGACGAGTGGATACGCCACATCACCGGCGAGAGCCTGAACCCGGATTACTACCTGAGCTATCTGGAGGAGAAATACTCCAAGCTCTACGAGCTGAAATAAGTCAAAACCGACAGAGCTTGCGTTCTGTCGGTTTTTTAATTGCTCATAACCTCATAATACCGTCTTTGTATATCGCCCAACAGCTCTTCACAGCGGAGCTCCGGCCGGTAAAACATATGTATCTGCCGCGCCATGTTCATGTCCGCTATCGGCTTTATGCGAAAGCGCCCCGCTTCCGCATCGCGGGCGCACACCTTGTTCGGCAGCACCGACACGCCATAGTTATCGCCGACGAGCTTTTTTATCGTCGATATGCTGTCCAGTTCCATCATCACATTGAACTGGCCGATCTGCATACCGGCGCTTTTCAGATGTGCCTCAAAAAGATTCCTCGTGCCGGAGCCGGGCGCGCACAGGATGAGCCGTTCATGCCGCAGTTCGGACAGGCGCACAAAGCTTTTCTCGGAAAGCGGATTTTCGTTCGATACCGCGACTACAAGGTGATCCGTGTCGAGCAGTATCGAATTGAAGCCGTCTGCGCTGAAGCCGCCGTCAACGACCGCCAGATCTATCGCCCCGGCCTGAAGCATGTCATGCAGCGCCGCACTGCCCTCTGACACTATCGTTATCTGCGTATCATTATGCTCCGACGCGTACCGGGTCAACACCTGCGAGATCGCGCTGCTCTCCGCGCTCGGCGTCACCCCGACGACGAGGTGGCGGACACTGCGATCCGTTGAGGCCAGCTCCTGCTGCATCCGGATGCACAGGGCGTCTATTTTCTCCGCGAACGGCACTATCGCTTCGCAGGCTCTGGTTGGAATAAGCCTGCTGCCGCTGCGGATAAACAGCGGGCGGCCAAGATCGCTTTCGAGGGAGCGTATCTGCTTGGAGACCGCCGAGGCCGTCAGGCTCAGCTCCACGGCCGCCGCGGCAAAGCTGCGAAGCCTGTAAACGGTCAGAAGCCCGCTGTATCGCTGGTCATAATTCACTTGCGGCTCCATACGCGGCTCCTTTCCCTCCGGCCGAGCCGGCTACGCCACCGGCACCCCCTCAGCGCGGATTATCTCTTTATGTTCGGTCATAAACTGCATTATATCGTCAAGCTCGATGCAATGCGCCGTTTTCAGCGTCAGGTCATAGCACAGGTTTCCGTCTCCGTCGCGGCTCAGTTCGCTGCTCACAACGCGCGCACGCCACTTGTCAAGCTGAGTTTGCAGCTCCGCCGCAAACTCCTCCCCATTCGACACCGTGAACTGCACACGGCTCGTGCAGAAGGAATCCGCGCCGACGGTAAAGCGGTGCATGGATATCTGAAACACCGCGATAAGCAGCGTTACGAAAAGCCCGACCCAGTACATTCCGGCACCTACCGCGAGACCTATGGCCGCCGTCGCCCAGATGCCGGCAGCGGTGGTCAGTCCTTTGACGGTGTTGCCGTTTTTGAATATCACGCCCGCGCCGAGAAAGCTGATGCCGCTGACCGCCTGCGCCGCCACGCGCGCGGGGTCAGCGCCGCGCGTTCCATTGTAGACCGCGCCGTCCGCCGCCGTCAGGTCGGCGAAGCCGTATTTTGAGATTATCATAATGAGCGCGGCGGCACAACAGACTATTATGTGCGTGCGTACGCCCGCCTCCTTGAACCGCTTGCTCCGCTCAAAGCCTATGCAGGCGCCGCAGAAGCAGGCCGCAAGTATGCGTATGAAAAAATCAATATTCTGAGCCAGCGAAAACTGGCCGTTAAAGTATTCGCAGAGCGTCATAGCTCTTCACCCTTTCTGTATCTCAGCAAAAGCAGCCTTATCTCGCGCGGCAGCAGGTCTTCCTTATCCAGCCGCAATTCGGCAGTACAGACGCTCTCGTCGTTGCGCAGGCCGTACAGGTTCAGCGCGGCGCGCATTGCCGGTGAAGTATATGGACTTTTTGCGTTGTCAGGCTTCACCGGCATCGCCCCCCTTGATTTGCCTTGACATAAGCTGCTTGGAATGTTACCATTATATTCAGCCGGCTCATAAAGTCAAATTATATTTCTATTTATATCTATAAAATTATCTTATGGTGAATTTGTATGATTGATCAAAAGCTTCTCTCCCTGCTCAAAGTATCGGAGCTAAAAAGCTATACCAAGGCGGCGCAGCAGTTGTCCATCACCCAGCCTGCCGTCAGCCAGCATATAAAGGCGCTGGAGCAGGAACTCGGCGTGCGCATTTTTGAGCGTATAAACGGCCAGCTCATAGTGACAAAGCAGGGCGAGGAGGTCGTAAAATGCGCGAAGAAAATGCTTGGGCTGTACAATAACCTGCGGCAGGATCTGCGCGACAGCCGCCGCCTGACAACGCATCTCACAATAGGCGTGACGCACACGGCGGAGAGCAACCCCATCGCCGAAGCGCTGGCCAAATACTGCGCCGCAAACGAGGGCATAAGCATTAAAATGATTACTGACACTATAAGTAATCTTTATACTATGCTGAACACCTATGAGCTTGATCTCGCAATCGTCGAGGGGCGGATAGCCGACCCGAATATACATTATCTTTTGCTCGATACGGATTATCTCGTGCTTGCGGTGTCGGTAAACCACCCGTTCGCAAAGCGGAGCATGGTCACGCTCAACGAGCTGAAGAAGGAGCGCATGATCCTGCGTCTGCCGGATTCCAACACGCGCAACCTGTTCGTCGCCCACCTTGAGAGCAACAACATGAGCATAAGCGACTTCAACGTCGTGCTTGAGATAGACAACATGGCGACGATAAAGGATCTTATCCGGCGGGACTTCGGAGTCTCCATCCTCGCCAGAAGCGTGTGTCTGGACGAGCTGAAAAAGGGCAAGATAGCGGTTCTGCCCGTTGAGAATCTGAGCATGATGCGGGAGATAAACATCGCCTACCACAACGATTTCAAGCAGTTTGACGTGCTGCACGATATTATGAAGGTCTATAACGAGACTCTGCGGATATACGCATAACAGAACCGGCTGACGGAGAAAATTCCTCCGTCAGCCGGTTTTGATCTTATCTTCTATTTTACGACGACGTTGCTGTCGCCCAGCATGTCGCGCAGCTCCTGCACGAGGGCGCGGTGGATAACGCAGCGGGCGGCGAGCCGCTTCTGCTCCCGCTCGCAGAATATCACCATCTGCTGTTCGCCGGGGAACATCGTCAGCAGCAGCTCTATCCGGTGCAGCCGCGGATCGTCCCTCGCGGGGAGCTTTACCCACAGCTTCTGATCCTTCCTGATCTCTTCGCGCGGCGCACTCCGCTCCCGCGGCATGTACGCCATGTCGCCGATATTATAGAGCGTGTCCGCCATGAGCTGCGGCTCCTTCTCGTCGCGCACGGAGATGCGCCCGCGCACGATGACGGCGTTATTCTCCCGCAGCAGCGAGCCGCAGGTGTCGATGACCTTCTGGAAGGCGATCATCTCGATCGTGCCGGTGTCGTCCTCAAGCTGGACATAGCTCATGAGCGAATTATTGCGCGTGGTGCGCGTCCTCATCGTGGAGATGACGCCCGCCACGGTGACGTACTGGTTGTCGGCAAAGCGCTGCGGCCCGTCATCGGCGGCAAAGTCGCCGAGTATCGCGCCGATCGGCACCGCGCCGACCTTGCGCACAGCGTCGCGGTATTCGTCCATCGGGTGGCCGGTCAGGTACAGACCGGTCACTTCCTTTTCCATCATCATCTTGTCGCGCGCGCTGAATTCCTCGACGTCCGGTATCGGTATCGTCTGCGGCGACGCCTCGGACTGCGCCTCGAAATCACCGAAGAGATCGTACTGTCCGGCAATATTGTCGCGCGCGGCCTGGCTTATGCTGTCGATGACCGCACCCGCGATCTGAAGCAGCGCCTTGCGCTTATAGCCCATGCCGTCGAATGCGCCCGCACGGATGAGATTTTCCACCGCACGGCGGTTCAGCTCCTTGCCGGACATGCGCTTGCAGAAATCCTCAAAACTTGTGAACAGCCCGTTCTCGTGCCGCTCGGCGACGAGCTCCTCGATCGCGCCCCAGCCGATGCCCTTGATGGCAACGAGGCCGAAGCGGATGTTCTCCCCCGCGACGGTGAAGTTCGCGTCGGATTCGTTCACGTCCGGCGGCAGCAGCTTTATGCCCAGCTCGCGGCACTCCGCGATATACTCCGCGACCTTCGTGCTGCTTTCAAGCACGGACGTCAGCAGCGCCGCCATATACTGCTGCGGATAGTGCCGCTTCATATATGCCGTGCGGTAGGCGACGATGGCGTAGCTCACCGCGTGCGCCTTGTTGAAGGCGTAACTCGCGAAGTCCAGTATCTCGTCATAGATGCTGTTGGCGACGCTCTCCGGCACGCCGTTTGCGATAGCGCCCGCAATGCCGCGGCTCGGGTCGCCATGAATGAACGCGACGCGCTCCGCATCGATGACCTTGTGCTTCTTTTTGCTCATCGCGCGGCGGATCATATCGGCCTGACCGAGCGAGAAGCCCGCTAGGCGGCGGAAAATTTCTATGACCTGCTCCTGATACACGATGCAGCCGTAGGTGACGGAGAGGATAGGGCGCAGCAGCTCATGCTTGTAGCTGACTTTTTCCGGATGCACGGAGCACTCGAGAAAGCGCGGTATCGAGTCCATCGGGCCGGGGCGGTAGAGCGCTATAAGCGCGGTGATGTCCTCAATGCTCTTGGGCTTGAGACCCACGCAGACGCCGGTCATGCCCGTGCTTTCAAGCTGGAACACGCCGCTCGTGCGTCCGGCGGCGAGCATCTCATAGGTCGCCTTATCGTCCTCCGGCGCGTCCTCTATGCGGAAATCCGGAACGGTCTTCTGCACGAGCCTGACCGCGTCGTCAAGCACGGTGAGGTTTCTTAGCCCTAGGAAGTCCATCTTGAGAAGCCCCAGCTCCTCAAGCGTCGTCATCTGGTACTGGCACACGGGGTTGCCGTCGTTCGTCGAGAGCGGTACATACTCATACACCGGCTTCTCCGTGATGACGACGCCGGCGGCGTGCGTGGACGCGTGCCGTGGCATACCCTCCAGCGCCTTGGCGACGTCGATAAGGTGCTTGAGCGTCGGGTCGCTCTGGTACATTTCCTTGAGCGGCTTTGAAAGGCTGATCGCCTCATCGAGCGTGATGTTCAGCGCGCTGGGGCCGGACGGCACCTGCTTTGCAACGGCGTCCGTCTCCGCGTAGCTGACGGACAGGGCGCGCCCGACGTCGCGTATCGCGCCGCGCGCGGCCATGGTGCCGAAGGTCACGATCTGCGCGACATGATCATGCCCGTAGACGCGGTTGACGTAGTCGATGACCTCGCCGCGGCGGTTGACGCAGAAATCAACGTCGATATCCGGCATTGACACACGCTCCGGATTCAGGAAGCGTTCGAAGAAGAGGCTGTATTTTATCGGGTCTACCTCGGTTATATGCAGGCAGTAGGACACGACGCTGCCCGCGGCGCTCCCGCGGCCGGGGCCGACCGGAATGCCGCTGCGCTTGGCATAGCCGATAAAGTCGGAGACGATGAGGAAATAGTCCACAAAGCCCATCTTGTTTATCATGCTCAGCTCATAGTCGAGCTGCTTATGCACCTCCGGCTTGTCAGGGTAGCGCTCCGCGAAGCCCTGCTCGCAGAGCTTTTTCAGATATTCATAGCTGTCGCTCTCACCCTCCGGCAGCTTGAAGCGCGGCAGGTGATAGTGACCGAATTCAAAGTCATAGTTACAGCGTTCGGCGATGCTGACGGTGTTGTCGGCGGCCTCCTGCCAATCGGGGAAGAGCTTTCGCATCTCCTCCTCGCTCTTCAGATACAACTCCTGCGACTCAAAGCGCATACGGTTCGGATCATCGACCGTTTTGCCCATCTGGATGCACATGAGCACGTCCTGATAATAGGCGTCGGCCTTCTCGATATAGTGCGCGTCGTTCGTCAGCGCAAGCGGGATGCCGGTCTCCTTATGGATCTGTATAAGCCCCTGCGCAGCCTGCCGCTCCTCTGGGATGTTGTGATCCTGTATCTCAAGATAAAAGTTATCCTCGCCAAACAGATCGCGCAGCTCGAGCGCCTTCGCCTTCGCGGCCTCGTAATCGCCATGGATGATCTTCTGCGGTATCTCGCCCGCAAGGCAGCCGGAGAGGCAGATAAGCCCCTCGGAATGCTGATGCAGGATCGCCCAGTCGATGCGTGGCTTGATGTAGAAGCCCTCAGTGAAAGCCATGCTGACGAGGTAGCAGAGATTCTTGTAGCCCTGCTCGTTTCTGCACAGGAGGATAAGGTGCGAATAGTTGTTGTCTATGCCGTGCTCCTTGTCGGACATGTTCCGCGGCGCGACATACACCTCGCAGCCGATTATGGGCTTGATGCCCTCGGCCTGGCAGGCCTTATAGAACGCGACCGCGCCGTACATGACGCCGTGGTCGGTTATCGCAAGCGCCGTCTGCCCCAGCTCCTTCGCCTTGCTTACAAGCTTTTCGACGCGGCAGGCTCCGTCCAGCAGGGAATACTCGGTATGCACATGTAAATGAACGAAAGCCATGCTTACTCCTCCGGCTTGAACGACATTATTTTTTTCAGCCTGTGCGAAAGGCAGCTCTTGGTCACCGGCGGATAGGACAGCGTCGCAAGATCGGCGAGGCTCGCCTCGGGATTCGCTATGCGCAGCAGCGCGGCGTCCTTCAGCGGCTCCGGCAGCGCGTCGATGCCGTACTCGCGCACGATGCGGCGTATCGCGTCGATCTGCTCCTGCGCCGCGGCGACGACCTTGTCCGCGTTCGCGGAGTCGCAGTTGACGCGGCGGGTTATGGTGTTGCGCATTTCCTTTTCGACCTTGGCGGTCATTATATTCATCGCCGTACCCGGTGCTCCGATTGCGGTGAAGAAGTCGGCGATGAAATCTGCCTGCTTGAAGTACAGCAGCCAGTTCCCGCCGCGCTGCGTCTCCTTCGGGGTGAATCCAAGCTCCAGCAGGACGGAATATGCCTCGCGGCTGACACTGTGGTGCGGCGTCGCAAGCTCAAGATGGTAGCGCTTTTCGGGATCGGTCACGCTGCCTCCGGCCAGAAATGCGCCGCGGATAAACGAGGCGCGGCAGCAGTCGTCCTCTATCACGCCAAAATTGATATGGTGGGACACGGTTCCGTCTATCTCCGCGCCGAACGCGTCAAATATTTTTTTCAGCTTGTCCCTGTCGGTTATTTTGAAGCTGCTTTTTCCGGCAGTTCCCTCCTTCGGCAGAACGTCAAAGCCCAGGCCGAAGGCTCTTTTGAACAGGCGCGGCAGCCGCGCGGCAAACTCCGGACTTGCAGTGATGATGCGGATCTCCTGAGCCGAAAATGTGTTGCAGTAGAGCAGCACACCGTAGCTCTCCGCCAGCGCGCAGCATTTTTTGTCCGGCCGCTGCTGGCAAAGCTCCGCCTTGGCTTCGGAAGAAAAAGACATCGTTTACCTCACTTGTCCACGTCTCTGTTTATGTTGGTCGAATCCAGCCCCTTGGAGAGCAAATGGTCGTTGAGCGCGGCGGCAATGGCGACGCTGCGGTGCCGTCCGCCGGTGCAGCCGATGGCAATGGTGAGTCCCAGCTTGCCCTCCTCTATGTACAGCGGCAGCAGGAACTCTATCATGTGCTCAAGCATCTCCATGAACTCGCGCGTCTGCTGATAGCTGAACACGAAATCGCGCACGGGTCTGTCCAGCCCGCACATTGGGCGCAGGTCCTCAACGTAATATGGGTTCGGCAGAAATCTTGCGTCGAACACGAGGTCGGCATCCATCGGCAGGCCGTGCTTATAGCCGAAGGACATCACCGTGATGTCGAGATCGCGCTTGCGCCCGTCCTGCACGAATATCGAAAACAGGCGGTTCTGCAGCATGCCGAGGGTAAGGTTCGAGGTGTTGACGATATAATCCGCGCGCTCGCGGATAGGCGCGAGGAGCTGCTCCTCCTTGCGTATCGCGTCCTCCACGGTAAGTCCCGGCGCCGACAGTGGATGCGGGCGGCGGGATTCCTTATAGCGGCGCACCAGCGTGCGTATGTCGCAGTCCATGTAGAGGATGCGGCAGCCGCAGTCCATGTCGTTTAGCTGGTCGAGCGTTTTCAGCAGCTCGCCGAAGCCGTCCTTCTCGCGCACGTCGGTCACAAGCGCGACCTTTTCATAGCGGCCGCCGGTCGCGATGCACAGCTCCGCGAAGCGCGGCATTAGCGCCACGGGCATATTGTCAACGCAGTAGTAGTCAAGATCCTCCAGAATATCCGCCGCGCGGCTCTTGCCCGCGCCGGAAAGTCCGGTGATTATCAGAAATTGCATCTCAGCCCTCCTTCGGCGGCTCCGGCGGCCGGCTCATATCGTTCACCTGAACGCTGTTGAGCTTGAGGTCGGGTCCCTCATCGACCAGCGCGTACTCCGGCGGCAGAATGATTATCTCCGGCTCGAGGAACACTCCCCGCTCTTTGTAAACCGTGTTGCGCACATGCATCATCAGGTCGTACACATCGTGGCTCGTGGCGCCGCCGGTGTTCACGACGAAGCCCGAATGCTTCTCGGAGACCTGCGCCCCGCCCACGGAATAGCCCTTCAGCCCCACTTCCTCGATGAGCGCGGCGGCATAGTGCCCCTCAGGACGCTTGAACGCGCTGCCCGCCGAGGGCATATCGAGCGGCTGCTTGTCGCGGCGGCGCTCGTTCAGCTCGCGCATTTTCGCGGATATCTCGGCCTTGTCGCCGGGCTGGAGGCAGAACACGGCGCTGAGTATGGCCGCGTTCATCTGTTGGAATATGCTGCTGCGGTAGGCGAACTTGCAGTTTTCGTTCGCCATCTCGTAAAGCCCCTGATCGGGCAGGAAGTAGAACACGACGCTTTCCACCGCATCCTTCAATTCTCCGCCGTAGGCGCCCGCGTTCATACGCACGCCGCCGCCGACCGTGCCTGGGATGCCCGACGCAAACTCAAGCCCTGCCAGTCCGTTCTGCTGCGCGAAGGACGCGAGCTTCGCCAGCGACACTCCGGCCTCCGCGTATATGGCTCCGTCCGGCAGGAGGAACATCTTCGTGAGATTCTCGGTGCTGATTATGAACAGATCCTTCAGCCCCTCGTCCGGAAACAGGATATTCGTGCCGTTGCCGAGCAGCAGCGGGGAGATGTGATGCGTTTTCAGCAGATGGCAGAGCTTTGAAAGCCCCGTCACGTCCTTCGGCGCTGCGAGCGCCCGCACGGGGCCGCCGATGCGGAACGAGCAGTGCGAGCTCATCGGCTCGTTTTCGAGCAGCTTCAGGCCGGGCATCTTTTCTTTTATTTCTACTATGGCGTTTTCAAGATTTTCCATATTTAAGTTCTCCGATTATTTTATATTTCGCTTCTCACAGCGTTCCGGCATCTATTGCGCGGTCATGCTCCGCGGCCAGCGCCTCAGCGGCGTTGTAGCCCATCTTCTTCTGCCTGTTGTTCATCGCCGCAAGTTCCAGAATGACAGCGAGGTTTCTGCCTGGGCGCACGGGGATGGTCACGAGCGGGAGCTTTACGCCGAGGATGCTCTCGTTCTCGTCGGTGAGGCCAAGCCGGTCATAGGCCTTGCCGTCCTCCCACGGCTCCATCTTCACGACGAGGTCGATGCCGGACTCCGGCTTCACCGCGCCCACGCCGTAGATATGCCGCACGTTTATAACGCCGATGCCGCGCAGCTCCATGTAGTAGCGGATAAGCTCCGGCGCGCTGCCCACGAGCGTATCCTTGCCGATGCGTTTTATCTCGACCGCGTCGTCGGCGATGAGTCGGTGGCCGCGCTTGATAAGCTCCAGCGCCGTCTCGCTCTTACCGATGCCGCTGTCGCCCATCAGCAGCACGCCCTCGCCGTAGACCTCGACGAGCACGCCGTGCGTCGTTATGCGCGGAGCGAGATAGTTGTGCAGGGTGCTGATGACGTCGGCCTGAAACTCCGAGGTGTCCTCCGTTGTCATGAACACGTTCCTGTCGAATTTCTCCGCCATCTCAAGGCATTCCGGAAACGGCTGCATCCCGTGGCATATCACGAGGCAGGAGATGTCGTACTGCATAAAGCGCTCGAACGCGGCGAGGCGCTCCTCATGGCTCAGCGTGTCAAGATATGTACTCTCGACCCGCCCCATGATCTGCAGGCGGTGCGGATCGAAATAGTTATAAAACCCCGTGAGCTGCATGGCCGGGCGGTTCACGTCCGCCGTGATTATCAGAGCCTGCTCATAATCAGCGGAGGTATGCAGCGGGGTAAGCTCCATCTCCTCGGCAATGGTCTTGAGTTTTACGGAATATTTGCTGCGCATAGGCTTTTATCCTCCGTTTGCCCGCGGGCACGTTATATACTATTATATTAACCAATCCCGCCCCATTTGGCAACAACTTTCACACGCATCCGGGCGTAAAATATTCCGCGGCAGGGTTTTAACAAAAAAATCCCGCGCAGATTTAAAATTCCTCTTGCATTTGACGCTGTCATCTGGTATTATATAAAAGCTGTTTATCAGCAAACACAAGCAAGGAGGTGCTTCAATCCATGGCAAAGTGTCAGTTCTGTGAGAAGGATGTCGCTTTCGGCATCAAGGTGTCTCACTCCCACAGACGCTCCAACCGTACTTGGAAGCCGAACGTGAAGCGCGTCAAGGCCATAGTAGACGGATCCCCCAAGCATGTTTACGTCTGCACTCGCTGCCTCCGCAGCGGCAAGGTCACCCGCGCTGTGTGATTTAATATTTAAATTACCCGAAACAAGCCTGTCGAGCAAACGACGGGCTTTTTTCGGTTTAACCTGTCGGCGCCGATAATTCCGGCGTCCGCGCAGGCAGCTTCTCCACATAAGAAACAAATAAAGATCAGGAGGACTTTGAAATGGAACTGTTGGAACAGCGCATACTGCGCGACGGCAAGGTGAAGCCCGGCGGGATTCTCAAGGTTGACAGCTTTCTCAACCACCAGCTCGACCCCATGCTGATGCACGAAATGGCAAAAGAACTGCACCGGCTGTTTGACGGGCAGGGCGTCAACAAGATCCTGACCATCGAAGCCTCCGGCATCGCGCTCGCGATCATGACCGGCCTTGAATTCGGCTGCCCCGTGGTCTTCGCCAAGAAAAGCAAGTCCAGGAACATTTCCGACAGCGTCTATTCCGTCGAGGTCGAGTCCTTTACCCACGGCAACACAAACACCGTCATCGTCTCCAAGGAATATCTCAAGCCCTCCGACCGCATCCTGATAACCGACGATTTCCTCGCAACGGGCGCGGCGCTCGTCGGTCTGCGCGCGCTGGCCGAGCAGGCGGGCGCGAGCGTCGTCGGCGCAGGCATTGCGATAGAGAAGGCATTCCAGGGCGGCGGCAACCGTATGCGCGCCGAGGGGATGCGCGTGGAATCGCTTGCCAAAATCGCTTCCATGAGCGATGACGGGCTGGTATTTTGTAGGTGATTTGTGAACAGTTCACAAAATTTCGCATTAAAAAATGTGAAAAAAGTCGAAAAAGGGCACTTGACTTTTCCCTCCTCGGCTGGTACGATAAAACAGTAAATTGAATAACGTTTTCGATATATAGCAAATGATATGGATTTGAAGTTTCTACCCGGACGCCGTAAATGACCGGACTATCGGAAAATGTACTATACAGGGGGCATGATTTTTTGTCCCTTCTCGATGCATTGACCGTGGTTCCGTTCAGACCGCGGTCAATGCATTTTTCAGTATCTTCACTGCAATGCAGTTTAGATAAAAATAATAAAACATTATGAGGAGATCGAAGAATGAAAAAGTTTGTTGCACTTCTGCTTGCTCTCGCTATGGTGTTTGCGCTGTGCGCCTGCGGCAATTCCAACTCTGCCGCCCCCAAGCAGGACGACGCTGCCGAAAGCAGCCAGCCCTCTGACAACGCCTCCGAGAACCAGTCCGCCGCGGATCTTTCCGCTCTCAAGGTCGGCTTTATCTTCCTGCACGACGAGAACTCCACCTATGACCTCAACTTCATGAACGCTGCCAAGGAAGCCTGCGAGACCCTCGGCGTTGAGTCCGTTTTCAAGACCAACATTCCTGAGGATCAGTCCTGCTACGAGGCCGCCGCTGAGCTGGCCGACGCCGGCTGCAACATCGTCTTTGCCGACAGCTTCGGTCACGAAGACTATATCATCCAGGCCGCCAAGGAGTTCCCCGAAGTTCAGTTCTGCCACTCCACCGGTACCAAGGCTCACACCGAGGGTCTTGACAACTACCACAATGCATTCGCTTCCATCTATGAAGGCCGTTACCTCGCCGGCGTTGCTGCCGGTCTCAAGCTCAACGAGATGATCGACAACGGCGACTTCGCCGCTGAAGATGCCAAGATCGGCTACGTCGGCGCATTCACCTACGCTGAAGTCGTTTCCGGTTACACCTCCTTCTTCCTCGGCGCTCGCTCCGTCTGCCCCACCGCTACCATGGAAGTGACCTTCACCGGTTCCTGGTACGATGAGACCGCTGAGAAGGAAGCCGCCAACAAGCTCATCGCCAACGGCTGCAAGCTCGTCAGCCAGCACGCCGACTCCATGGGCGCCCCCACCGCTTGCGAGACCGCCGGTGTCCCCAACGTTTCCTACAACGGCTCCACCATCTCCGCTTGCCCCAACACCTTCATCGTCTCCTCCAGAATCGACTGGGCTCCCTACTATGAGTTCGTCATCAACGCTGTTGCAAATGACGAGACCATCCCCGCCGACTGGACCGGCACTCTTGCAACCGGTTCCGTCGTCCTGACCGAGGTCAATGAGGCTGCCGCAGCTGCCGGCACCGCCGACAAGATCGCCGAAGTCAAGGCCGCTCTTGAGGCCGGCACCATCCATGTGTTCGACACCGCCAACTTCACCGTCGGCGGCGAGACCCTCACCAGCTACATGGCTGACGTTGACACCGATGCAAACTACGAGGCCGACACCGAAGTCATCCTCGACGGTTACTTCCACGAGTCTGAGATGCGCTCCGCTCCTTACTTCGATCTCCGTATCGACGGCATCACTCTGCTCGACGAGGCATACTAAAATATAACGATTCCCATCCGGCAGCCCCGGCTCCCTTTCCGGGGCTGCCGTTCCTCCCTTTACTGTGAAGGGCAGCGCAGTTCTCCCCCCGCTGCGCTGCCCTTTGCAGTATTATTTGACTTTATACAACACTATATAATATAATCTCTTTACATCTGACAGCAAGGAGTTGACGCCTTTGGACAGCAAGCATGCCGCAGTGAGAATGCGCAACATTACGAAGACCTTCGGTCCGGTCGTCGCAAACGACAAGGTCTGGCTGGACATCTATCGCGGCGAGATCCTCGCCCTGCTCGGCGAAAACGGCAGCGGCAAGACCACGCTCATGAACATGCTCTCCGGCATATATTTTCCGGATGAGGGGCAGATCTTCATCGACGACAAGGAGGTCGTCATCCGCTCGCCGAAGGACGCGTTTGATCTCGGCATCGGCATGATCCACCAGCATTTCAAGCTCGTCGATGTCCTGACCGCAGCGGAGAACATTGTTCTCGGCCTCAAGGAGTCTGGCAGGCTCAATATGGAAGCCGTAGCTCAGCGCGTGCGCGACATCTGCGAGAAATACGGCTTTGACGTTGACCCGAACCAGAAGATATACGACATGTCCGTCTCCCAGAAGCAGACCGTTGAGATAATCAAGGTGCTCTACCGCGGCGCGGACATACTCATTCTTGACGAGCCTACCGCCGTCCTGACCCCGCAGGAGACGGACAAGCTCTTTGCAGTCCTGCGCAACATGCGCGACGCGGGCAAGGCGATCGTCATCATCACGCACAAGATGCACGAGGTTGAGGACTTGTCCGACCGCGTGGCTGTTCTGCGCCACGGGCAGTTCATCGGCGATATGCCCACCAAGTCCACGAACGCGCAGGAAATGACCAACATGATGGTCGGCCACCCCGTCACGCTGAACATTGACCGCCCCGATCCCGTCGACCCGAAGCCTCGCATCGAGGTCAAGAACCTGACCGTGCGCAGCATTGACGGCATCCTGAAGCTTGACGACGTGTCCTTCACCGCAAATTCCGGCGAGATCCTCGGCATTGCTGGCATCTCCGGCTGTGGCCAGAAGGAGCTGCTCGAGGCCATCGCCGGACTTCAGCCCATCGAGAGCGGCAGCGTCAGCTACATTGAGGACGACGGCACGCGCGAAGAGCTTATCGGCAAGGATCCGCTTGCGATCGCGCAGATGGGCGTCGCGCTCAGCTTTGTCCCTGAAGACCGTCTCGGCATGGGTCTTGTCGGCAGCATGGATCTCGCCGACAACATGATGCTCCGCTCCTTCAGAAAGGGCCGCGGCTTCTTTACCGACAGAAAATCGCCGCGCAAGCTTGCGCAGAACGTTGTCGACGAGCTGGAGGTCAGCACCCCCGGCATCAGCACTCCCGTGCGCCGTCTCTCCGGCGGCAACGTGCAAAAGGTTCTGGTCGGCCGCGAGATAGCCTCCGCGCCCACCGTTCTGCTCACCGCCTACGCCGTGCGCGGGCTGGACATTAACTCTTCCTATACGATATATAATCTTATCAACAAGCAGAAGGCTGCGGGCGTCGCCGTCATCTATGTCGGCGAGGATCTGGACGTGCTGCTGGAGCTGGCGGACAAGATCCTTGTCCTGTGCGGCGGCAAGGTAAGCGGTATTGTTGAAGGCCGCAGCGCTTCGAAACGCGACGTCGGCATGATGATGACGAAGCTGGGAGGTAAGGCCGATGAATAAGCAGAATAACGCCCCTCTGTTTCATATCGTGAAGCGCGGCGCGCTGCCCTGGTATCAGGCGTGGGGCATCCGCGCGGCGGCCATCGTGCTCGCGCTGCTGTTCTGCGCGTTGGTGACCAGCCTGACGACGGGCGAAAACCCCCTTCAGGTCTATTCGACCATGATATACGGCGCCGTTGGCACGCCGCGAAAGATATGGATACTCGGTCAGAACATCGCGCTGCTGCTGTGCGTTTCTCTCGCAGTGACGCCCGCGTTCCGGATGCGCTTCTGGAACATCGGCGGCGAGGGTCAGGTGCTCGCGGGCGCGCTTGCCGCCGCGGCATGCATGATCTGCCTTTCGGACAAACTTCCGAACGGGGCGCTGATTGCGGTCATGGCCGTATCGAGTATCGCCGCCGGTGCGATATGGGGTCTTATACCGGCCATCTTCAAGGCCAAATGGAACACCAATGAGACGCTGTTCACCCTCATGATGAACTACGTTGCGACCCAGCTTGTCGCGTATTTTGTCATCATCTGGGAATCCCCCAAGGGCTCCGGCAAGGTCGGCATCATAAACCAGGCCACTGAGCTTGGCTGGCTGCCGCAGATCGGCAATTACAAATATCTGCTGAACATCATCATCGTCGCGGTGCTGACCGTCGGCATGTACATCTACCTCAACTACTCCAAGCACGGCTATGAGATCGCTGTTGTCGGCGAGAGCGAGCGCACCGCGCGCTACGTCGGCATCAAGGTCGAGAAGGTCATCGTACGGACGATGCTGCTCTCCGGCGCGATATGCGGCATTGCGGGTCTTCTTCTCGTCGGCGGCACCGACCACACCATATCCACGACGATCGCGGGCGGCCGCGGCTTCACGGCGGTCATGGTATCGTGGCTTGCAAAGTTCAACCCCATATTTATGATCCTCACAAGCTTCCTGCTCGTTTTCCTCGACCGCGGCGCTGGAGAGATCTCCACGACCTTCGGTCTTAACCATTCCTTTGCCGATATCCTCACCGGTATCATCCTTTTCTTCATCATCGGAAGCGAATTTTTCATCACCTACAAGATAAGCTTCCGCCGCAGCGCGAAAAACGCGGAAAAAGAAGGAGGAACGGCCAATGTTTGATTTTGTTTCTTTCATTCCGAGAGCCATCATGCAGGGCATCCCGCTGCTCTTCGGCAGCACCGGCGAGACCCTGACAGAGAAATCCGGCAACCTGAACCTCGGCATCCCCGGCGTCATGTACGTCGGTGGCATCAGCGGCGTTATCGGCGCGTTCCTGTATGAACAGGCCGCCGCGGGCAGCATGAACGGCTTCCTCGCCATCATGATCCCGCTGCTCTCCTCGCTCTTCGGCTCGCTCATCATGGGGCTTATCTACTGCTTTCTGACCGTTACGCTGCGCGCCAACCAGAACGTCACCGGCCTTGCGCTGACGACTTTCGGCGTCGGCTTCGGCAACTTCTTCGGCGGCTCGCTGATAAAGCTCACCGGCAGCGAGGTTCCGTCCATCTCCCTCTCCGCCACCAGCAGCTATTACAGCCGCGCCCTGCCCTTTGCCGATAAGCTCGGCTGGTTCGGCAAGATATTCCTGTCCTACGGTTTTCTGGCCTACCTCGCGGTGATAATCGCCGTCGTCGCGGCCTATGTTCTCAAGCGCACCCGCATCGGCCTCCAGCTCCGCGCCGTCGGCGAAAGCCCGAACACCGCGGACGCCGCCGGTATCAACGTCAATAAGTACAAGTACGTAGCGACTTGCGTGGGCAGCATGATAGCCGGTCTCGGCGGTCTGTACTACGTTATGGACTATGCCTGCGGCGTCTGGTCGAACGACGCGTTCGGCGACCGCGGCTGGCTCGCCATCGCGCTGGTCATCTTCACGATCTGGCGTCCGAACGTCGGCATCATCTCCTCGTTCCTGTTCGGCGGCCTGTATATCCTGTACATCTTCATCCCCAGCGGCATGAATTTCGCAATAAAAGAGCTGTATAAGATGCTGCCGTACATCGTCACGATAATCGTCCTCGTCATCACCAGCATGCGCAACAAGCGTGAGAACCAGCCCCCCGCCTCCCTTGGTCTGGCATACTTCCGAGAAGAACGGTAAATACAACGAGTCAAGCGCCGTGAATTTCACGGCGCTTGATCATTATTAAAAGCTCCCGATGAAATCGGGAGCTTTTGGTTTATCATATTCCTATTGGAATCAGAGCTGCTTCTGAGCGTTGATCTTGACGCCGGGGCCCATGGTGGAAGCGGTGACGCAGGACTTGATGTACTGGCCCTTTGCTGCCGCGGGCTTTGCCTTGTTGATAGCGCCGATGAGAGCAACATAGTTCTCATAGAGCTTGTCAGCGCCGAAGCTGACCTTGCCGATGGGGCAGTGGATGATGTTGGTCTTGTCCAGACGGTACTCGACCTTACCGGCCTTAGCCTCGGTGATAGCCTGCTTGATGTTCGGGGTGACGGTGCCGGCCTTCGGAGACGGCATCAAGCCCTTAGGTCCGAGGATCTTACCGAGACGGCCAACGGTACCCATCATGTCGGGGCTGGCGATAACGGTATCGAACTCAAACCAGTTCTCCTTCTGGATCTTCTCGACGAGATCCATGCCGCCTGCGTAGTCAGCGCCGGCTGCGAGAGCCTCTTCAACGCGCTCCGGCTTGCAGAAGCACAGGACACGGACGGACTTACCGGTGCCGTTGGGCAGGACGATCGCGCCGCGGACCTGCTGGTCAGCGTGACGGCCGTCAACACCGAGCTTGACGTGCAGCTCGACGGTCTCGTCGAACTTGGCCTTGCTGGCGCTGATAACAAGATTCAGAGCCTCCATGGGATCATAGAGTGCCTGCTTATCGATGAGCTTTGCGCTCTCTTTATAATTTTTACCTCTAAACAATTTGTTTTCCTCCTAATAATGTGGTTGAGTCGGATGGATTAATCCTCCCACGTTAGGCGGCAGCGAATTGCTTACTGCCGCATGAGGAGCGAGAAGCTCGCTCTATCAGTCGCCAACGACAACGCCCATGGAGCGGCAGGTGCCGGCTATCATGCTGATGGCGGATTCGATGTCGGTGCAGTTGAGGTCGGGCATCTTCTGCTCGGCGATCTTGCGGACGTCTTCCTTGCTGATAGTTGCGACCTTGTCTCTCTGAGGAACGCCGGAAGCGGTCTCGATGCCGCATGCCTTCTTGATGAGCAGGGCGGCAGGAGGAGTCTTGGTGATAAAAGTGAAGCTGCGGTCAGAGTACACGGTGATGACAACAGGGATCATCATGCCCATGTCGCCCTTGGTGCGCTCGTTGAAGTCCTTAGTGAACTGGCCGATGTTAACACCGTACTGGCCCAGTGCGGGACCTACAGGGGGAGCCGGAGTTGCCTTGCCGGCAGGAACCTGGAATCTAACGTATCCAACTACTTTCTGTGCCAATTTACAGCACCTCTTTCTTATTAATCTTTAATTACTTCGACCTGATCGAGCTCCAGATCGACCGGAGTCTCTCTGCCGAACATAGAGACTACAACGCGGACTCTGTCCTTATCGGGCTCAAGCTCGTCCACGACGCCGCTGAAGCCGGCCAGAGGCCCGTCGGTGACACGTACGGTATCGCCGAGCTGATAGTTCAGAACGATCTCCTTGTGTTCGACACCCAGATCATAAATTTCCTGCTCCGTCAGGGGGACGGCCTTACCGTCGGAGCCTACGAAGCCTGTTGCACCGCGGACGTTATGGATAAGATGCCAGCTGTCATCCGTAAGGATCATCTTCACGAGAACGTAGCCCGGAAAAACCTTGCGTTCAACGGTTTTTTCCTTGCCGTCGGTGATCTCGGTGACGGTTTCCATAGGGATGTTGACTTCTCTTATCAGATCGGTCATCCTGCGGTTTTCCGCAGCCTTCATCACGGCCGCGGCCACTGCGTTTTCATAACCTGAGTACGTATGAACAACGTACCATTTCGCGTCTTCCGCCATGTTATCAACCCGCCAGTGTAAGGAGCGCCTTGACCAGCGCGTTCGCCAGCCAGTCGAAGCCCCAGAGAACTATTGCGGAAGCCACCATCATTACGACGGAGACGAGAGTGTTGTTGGTGAGCTGCTTGCCGGTCGGCCAAATGACCTTCTTCAGCTCGCTCTTCATCTCGCGGAACCACTTGCCGACTCTCTTGAAGAAGCCGGGCTTGGTGTTGTCGTCCTTCTTAACGGCGGTGACTGCCTTTGCGGGGGCAGCGCTGATTTTCTTTTCGTCAGCCATTTTCACGCATCCTTTCAGAAGTTACTTAGTCTCAACGTGCTTGGTGTGCTTTCTGCAGAAGGGGCAATATTTGCTGCGCTCCAAACGGTCAGAAGTGTTCTTCTTGTTCTTGACCGTGTTGTAGTTCCTCTGCTTGCATTCTTCGCATCTGAGTGTGATTTTTACTCTTGCGCCTGCAGCCATTCTTTCGGCACCTCCTATTTTATTTACCCGCATTGCGGGCATTGCCTCCCTGTATTGTGACGAGGGCTTGCGGCGAAAAATGCGCGCAAAAACAGACCTCTCGTCCGACAGGTAATTCATACTATACCACAGTGCGGGCAAGAGGTCAAGCTGTTTTTTATTGAATTTACGGGATTTTTTGGAGCAGTACGCTCCCCTGCTCAGAACATCCCGAGGCTCTTGAACAGGAAGCTCCAGCCGAATATCGTGAACGGGCACAGCGTGCTTGTCACGACGACTATGTCTCCGGCAAGTCCGGCGTCGCCGCCCATCTGCTGAGTCATTGTGAAGGCCGCCACGGCGTTTGACGAGGCGAATATGCCGATGAGCGCCGCGAACTCTACTCCGCGGAAGCCCAGCAGCGCACCAAGTGACAGGAAAATCGCCGGCATGACCACGAGCCGCCCCACGCAGGCAACGGTAAGCGGATGCAAATGCTCCTTCAGGCGTCTGAACTCGAAGAACGCGCCCAGCAGGAACAGCATCATCGGGCTTCCGACGCCGCTCATCGAATTCACAACGGATTCTATCAGCGGAGGCAGCTTCCAGCCGAAAATGAGAAATATTATTCCGCAGAGCGAGCCGAGTATCAGCGGATTCTTCGCCACGTCCAGCAGCACATGGCCGACGCTGTCATGCTTATCCGAATACGTCTCAAGTATTATGACCGCAAGCACGTTATACATCGGCACCACGACCGCCAGCAGCACCGACACCGCGCCGGTGTCCGCGCCGTTCAGCAGGCTCTGCGCGATCGGTATGCCGATAATGGCGAAATTGGAGCGGTAGATTCCCTGTATCACCGCGCTGCGCTGGCTGCGGTTCCTGATAAGCAGCTTCGCCGTTATGCACGCCAGCCCAAAGGCCGCCAGCACACCGAGAACCGCGTACAGCAGCAGCCGCGGGCGGATCGCGTTTGCCAGATCCGAATTATACACCTGCTTGAACACAAGCACGGGCAGGAATACGCGGAATACCACCTTATTCATTTTCTCAACGTCCTTGCCGTTTACAAGCCCCGTCAGACGCACGACGAAGCCCACAAGCATCATCGCGATCAGCGGGAAAACGGCGTTGAGACACACTTCAAAATTGCTCATCTGCTGTTTCTCTCCAGGTTTTTGACAGGTTTATATAAAGTTTAACCTTTTCTTTCCGGCAAGTCAATAGTTGCAAGGTGTTATAAACCATGGTATATTTAAATCAAAACAGATCAAAAACAGGCAAATTTGCCGGAGGTAGCATATGAGGATAATGGCGATCGATCTCGGCGACGCGCGGACCGGACTTGCGGTGTCGGACGCGATGGGCATACTCTGCGGTGAGGCGTGGACCATGGAGGAATGGGACATGGAGCGCGCGGCAAAGCGCATCGCGGAGACCGCGAAGGAGCGCGGAGTTGAGCGGCTGGTGCTCGGCCTGCCGAAAAACATGGACGGCAGCGAGGGCGTGCGCGCCGAAAAAAGCCGCAGATTCAAGGAAATGCTTGAAGCAGAGTGCGCGCTGCCGGTCGTCCTCTGGGACGAGCGGCGCAGCAGCATCGAAGCGCACGCCATCCTCCACGCCAGCGGTAAAAAAGAAAAAAAACACCGCAAAACCGTGGACGCCGTGGCGGCCAGCCTGATCCTCGAGGGCTATCTCGGCAGCATATAAATCAAAATTTCGGGGGAAACTATGATGGAAGAAATAATAGATGTAAACGCCATCACAAAAGAACTATCGAAAATTTCGATCGGCTCGCTCGCGCTGGATAAGCTGATATCGGGTGTGCTCGCGCTGGCGGTCTGCCTTGTCTGCAGCTTGCTTCTAACAAAGCTCACCGACAAGGCACTGGCCAATTCCAAGCGGCTGGACGGCGCACTGCGCGGCTTCATCCGCTCCGTCGTCAAGGCGGCTATGTGGATAATCACGGGCATAATTGTCGCGGACAGCCTCGGTATCCCGACGACGTCGCTTGTCGCACTGGTCAGTGTGGCAGGTCTTGCGCTGTCGCTGTCGATACAGAATATAATGTCGAACCTGTTCTCGGGAATCACGCTGCTCATGGCAAAGCCATTCGTCGCGGGCGATTTCGTGGATATCGGCGGCAAATCAGGTACGATAAAAATCATCGGCATGTTTTACACCGTCATGGACACGGTGGACAACACCGTCATCAGCATCCCGAACGGCGACGTGACCTCCGCGTCCGTCATCAATTACAGCAAGGAGCCGGTGCGCCGCGTTGATATGCGCTTTGAGGCGAGCTACGACGCGCCGACGGCGGACGTCAAGGCCGCGATAATGGACGCGATCCGTGCCGACGAACGCATCCACACTGATCCCGCGCCGTTCATCGCCATCAGCGAGTACAAGAGCAGCAGCATTGAATATCTTGTGCGCATCTGGTGCAAAAATTCGGACTACTGGGACGTGCATTTCGGCATGAATGAGCGCGTGCGCGAGTGCTTCGCGGCGCATGGCGTGGAAATGAGCTACGAGCACATGAATGTGCACATATTGGATAAATAATTTTAGGCATTTAAAAGCGCCGGAACCGGCGCTTTTTTACAAAAACTTCTCTGATTAGCAGGCATCCCCGCCTTTAATCCGCGCGCTTCGGCACATACTTATCCTTGCAGCAAAAAACAGGCAGGAGGGATAAGATGGGCTTGAAAAAAATTTTTCTGGTTCTGACGCTCTGCCCCGCATTCGCAGCGCTGCTCGGCACGGCTGCGTTCGCGCAGGAGCTGGTGCTCGGCGGGCAGGCGATCGGGATACAGATAAGCACGCGCGGCGTTCTTGTGGCTGGACTGACGGGCGTTGAGACCTCGGACGGCGAGCGCTGTCCCGCGGGCGACGCGGGCATATGCACAGGCGACCTGATAGTTGGCGTCGGCGAAAGTGAGCTTGACTGCGCGCAGGATTTTGTGAACGCGGTGGGCGAGCTGAACGGGCAGCCCGTGACGGTCGTCGTTGAGCGCGAGGGCAGCACATGCAGCTATACCGTGCAGCCGGTGCAGTCGAGCGAAGGTCAATGGATGCTCGGGATGTGGCTGCGTGACGGCATATCAGGCATCGGCACGCTGACCTTTGTCGACCCCGAAAGCGGCATGTACGGCGCGCTGGGGCACAGCATAAGCGACAGCGGAACCGAGCTTCTTGTGCCGCTGCGCGAGGGCAGCATAACGGACGCGGAGATAGTCAGCGTCGTGCCCGGCAGCAGCGGTACGCCCGGCGAACTGAACGGCTGCGCCGACACGGCCAAGACACTGGGCAACGTTGAACAGAACACCGAGCTTGGCATTTACGGCCACATTTTCACGCGGACGGGCAGCACCGTAGTTGAAACCGGCGATATGCACACAGGCTCCGCGACGATAATCAGCACCGTGAACGGCCGCGAGGCGAAGGAGTATGACGCGGAGATAAACCGCATCTACAACGAGACAGGCGGCCAGCGCATGATGCTGACCGTGACCGATCCTGAGCTGCGCTCGATCACCGGCGGCATCGTACAGGGCATGAGCGGCAGCCCTGTGATGCAGGACGGCAAACTCGTCGGTGCGGTCACGCATGTGTGTGTACGCCGATGATGAATCCGAGCCCGCAAAGCCCCGGAAAATGGGGATTCTTGTTGGGTCATGTACAGACCCGTAGGTAAATTATTTGAGCCAACAGCCCAAATTACATAGTGTTTCCTCGTAAAGGTGTTACAAAATCGCGGTGCAATAGAAAAGAAAATTTCGGAGAATAACAAAAATGCGTCTCATCATGAGGCGCATTTTTTAAAACTGGTTCTTTTTTTGAACAAAGATTTATTGCTATGTGTTCTGTTGCGCATTTACAGCAACAACAGAAGATACAGGATATTTGGATGAATAACATAGATGAGTCCCATCTCATGCGCTATTATTACAAGAACTCTCATCTTGTGTTGCTGGAATGGGTTCCAAGTAAAAGCTCAATTGTATGCAAACATTCATCTATTTTTCCAGTGTATTCTTGCCTGCATTCATCGGAGTCCCGACTACTGAAATTTTGAGACAAAACAAAAACAGAAGTTATTAGTTCATCAAATGACCGTTTATAATTTACATTTCCTTTTGATTTTATTTTTATAACGGGAAAATGTAAGTTGTTGTCTTGTGAAAAATATAAAGCTTGGTAATAGTAACTGGTTAAGCTGCTCAGGATAATAGCTTTTTCATCAATGGAAGCTGACCGAAGCCTGTCAAGCAAATTTTTTAATGTTAGCAATAATGTCCTAAACTCTCGCTTGTTATGTTTAGAGTCAGTTACTATTGCGGCAAGAACTCCAGGGAAACTAAAGATACATCCTGTTAAAATCGAAGTAAAAATATCGTGCCATAATGAAGTTAAAACAACGCAAGGAGTACAGAGAATGTAGCAGGCAAGGAAAGCACATATTGAGCCTGTAACTATAAGGGTAACCAATCTTTTTTTAATTATCATACTTACTCTCCCATAACAAAAATCAAGTATATAAGTCTCGCCCAATAGTGAAATTGCTATTGAGCGAGACAAGATTATAGGTGACTTATTTTCTTTTTAAGCTTTTTTACTGGTATATCCCCTTCACCCTTAGCGCTAGACACTCTGACGGCTCCACGAGTTTTTATGTTATCAACAGATATGATGACAACACGCTCATCCTCAGCAAGCCAAGGTGTTTCTTTTACAGTCCATACATCCCCAACAGAGTAGCGAGGACCGCTTTTCCGATACCTGCGATGCGACTTCATAAATATACCCTCCCATCATTTGTGATTCTTATGAAAACTATACCGGCTATTTTGAACTGAGACGATAATAAACTGATGATATGGGAATCCCTCATAAAAGATAAGCCCACGGTGTGTATCTCACTTCGGCACTTGTTGATAAAATATTACATCAATCTACCAGAAAAATCAAATAAGCTCTTGTAATTGGTTTACAATTATATTATAAATATTACAATATGAGATAATGCCGTGGGAGAAGACAATAATGGACAATCCAACATTAGCTGATTTGATTTACAAAAGAGTTAGCAAAAATATTGTCAACATAAGAAGGGAGAAAAACATCACCCAAAGCAGCCTTGCCTCTTTGTTAAATATAAGCCAACCTCTTTTGTCATCGTATGAAACCGGAAAACGGAAACCAAATTTAGAGACAATAGAATATATTGGCAATAAGTTGGGAGTCTCCTTATATAAGCTTATGTTTGAAGAATTGGGAGAAGCGGGTGAGAGCGCAAGTATTTTGCCATTCTCAAGTTCTCCATCAGATCAAATAAACAAATGTAGTACTCACAATTATTATTGTTACTATATTAAAGAGCAGAGTGACGGAGAGAAAAAGGTTAAAGCCAACATTCACAGTTTTACTGCCCGAATTGGAGTCCCCCAGGGAACGCATCGTGCAAAAGCAGAAGTGGTGTTTCCAAAAACTATATATCAGGGGACTTTGGAGATGGATGAAAGCTATGCACATCTTAATTGCTGTGATAAAAAAAGAGATTTTTTTCTACTACTAACTTTTTATTATTATCGTGGAAGTAGTAATCCATATTATCAAGGAGGATTAGGATTGTTGCAACGTACCGATTATAATAACATACCTGTTGCACAGTACTGCATAATCTCACCTGGTGAAATTAAAAATTTAAATGAATCGATGAAAAGCGAGATGCAAAGTTTACTAAAAACCACAGAAAATACAGGTAAGATATCGACATGGAGATTTTCTTCAAATGGTATACTTCGTCTAACAAAAACGCATGATTCTCAAGTACTAGATTGGTTAAGATCAAAAAACCTGACAAGGAAATAAAAAAGGGCCATTCCGTGAGGAATGGCCCTTTTTCTATTCCCTGTCCCAAATGCGTTTCACCGTGAAACCTATTACACGGTGGGGCGCATTTTTGTATATATATCGCAAGCCCCAACACGAAGGAAAGGAGAGATGCCATGCAGTTTACCAATGGCGGTCATCGGGCGTTTGAGAGCCTTATGCGGGACAAGCCCGGCAGCGACCACTATGACAGCGGTGCGGACGGCCCATACCAGGAGTGCCGGACATGCCGCTATCACCGGCCCTACCGCAGCGACAGGTTTTGCCACTATGCCGAGTGCCCATACGCTCCCGGACGCATGACCGCCATCAGCAAGGGCAATCCAGCAGCGGAGGGAGGTGATGCTCCGTCTGAATAACAAGCCCTGAACAAAATGAAAAGGAGGTTTCATGACCAGAACAAAATCCCTGTGGCGCAGACAGCTGCTTATCCTGTTCTGCGCGTTGCTGCTTTTCGGCAGCACCTTGCCCGCAACTGCCTTTGCGGCGGATGTTACCGTGTCCACCACAAACACCGCCTCATACTTTCAGACCTTTTCCAGCCAAGGTATCTGGAAAAGTATCTTGACCCCGCAGCATACCATCAACGAGACGGGACAGGTGGCCTACTGCTTGCAGCCCTCTATGGACTCCCCATATAACTCCGGCTATACCGAGGACAGCGGCTGGAATTACTATGATGGTACAACCATGATTGGATTGCAGGCTATTTTGGAAAACGGCTATCCCAACTTCACCGGTGGATTTACCGACGATCAGGCCCGTTATGCCACAGCCAACGCTATCCGCTTCTGGGTGGCCGAACGCGGCTGCGGCGGCTCTCTGGCTTGGATGGACTTGACCAAATACAGTCAGTTCTTCCGGGCTGTTCCCGGTTATGAGGATCTGTTCAACTGGTGCATTGCCCTTGTGGATTGCGCCAGGACTCAGAGCGTGATCGAACACAGCGCATGGATGAGTTCTCCCACTGTGACCGAGAGCGGAGACTACTTTGAAGTCACTACTACCGTGTATTTGGAGAACTGCGACTGGGGCTATACCATTGACGAATCGGCCCTGCCGCCCGGCTCCAGCATCTCAGGTTACACCGCCGACAGCGGAGACAAGCTCACAATAAGAATACCGTCCCAGTATTCGTCCAGAGACTTCACGCTGAAGATCACCGCCTATGACAACCGGACTACCGCAAGCCTTGTGTTCTATGCCCCGAACTACTACAACCAGCAGCGTATCCTGACCTACACTTGGAGCAATGGCACGGAGGCCGCCAACGCGGCCATCGCCGTGACCCTGCCCGAGCCGACACCCAAGCTGGGTACCATCCGCATCACCAAGACCGATTCTGAAACGGGAGTCTTTCTGCCCGGGGTCAGCTTTGAACTCTATGATGCCGCAGGGAACCTCCTCAGCAGCAGCCGCACCGATGCAAACGGTGCGCTGGAGTTTACAGCAGAGCCGGGCCAGTATTATTACAAGGAATCCGGCACCATCGAGGGCTACATCCCGGACACGGAAAAGCATCCTGTCACGATCTCCTCCGCCGGGCAAGTAGTGGAACTCACTGTTGCCAATGACCCCATACACAAAAGCAGCTTGGAGATCATCAAGACGGACAGCAGTACCGGGCAGCCCTTGGAGGGCGTGACCATTGGCTTATACGACAGCAGCGGGAAGCTTCTGCAAAGCGCAAAGACCAACGCTGGCGGCAAAGTGGTGTTTACCGAGCTGGAGCAGGGCGTTTACCAGTACGGTGAGATCGAGACTTCGCCCGGTTATCAGCTGGACACGACCCTGCATGAAGTGAACATTGATGCTTACAACACCACATTCAGGGGGGCACTGGAAAACACGCTCCTATCCGGAAGCATCCGGGTAATGAAAGTAGACGCTTACGGAAACGCTCTGCCCGGCGCTGTATTCCTGCTTGAGAAGTCTGAGGATAACGGAAAGAGCTGGACTAATATCGCGGAACAAAGCGCAGATGATTCTGGCCGTGCAGTTTTTACTGACCTCACCGTGAGAGATACCCTTTACCGTCTTACAGAGACGAAGTCACCGCCCGGCCACAGCTTGCAGGCTGAAAGCATTTTTGAGGGGACGCTCTCTGCTGACCGCTTGGACCTCAGCTTCACCGTCTGCGATTGCGCTATCCCCATGCTTCCTTTTACTGGGAGCGAGACAAATTGTGCCCCTTTTATTCTGCTCATGCTCTGCATGAGCTTTTTTACTATCCAAATACTGAAAAGGAGAAACACACTTGAAGAAACTTTATAGAGCGCTTGCCCTCATTATGGCTGTCTGTATGCTCTGCTGCTTCCCCGTGCAGGCCAGCGCTGATGGTGCTACCATTGACTACACTCAGACAGCATCCCTTTCCCTATATAAATATGATCTGACCAAAGCAGAGTCGGAGGGAGCTTGGGACACCAGCGCCTATGTATCCACCGGCCTTTACGATCAAAGCGTGAACAACGCTATGAGCAACTATGCGGTTCAGGGTGTGGAGTTTACTTATCTGCGTATTGCAGACATTACCACTTACAACTCCGATGAGAACGGGGTGTATAAGGTTATTACTCTGTATGGCTTCACAGAAAACGCATTTCTTACTGCAATCGGCCTTGACACAGGCGATGCCCACCACACGGAAAACGGCATTTCCTACTTTACCTCAGACGCGCTGAACACCGCCCTTGCGGCAGCCCTCAACAGCAACGCGACTACCGTGAAGAATAGTCTGGAAGCCTATGTAAATAACGGCGGCACCGCAATGTCCGTCACCGATGAATACGGCCACAGCGAAGTTTCCGGTCTTGAACTGGGGCTGTATCTGGTGGTGGAGACCAGAGTGCCAGAGAATGTAACCTCTACCTGTAATCCCTTTCTTGTCTCCCTGCCTATGACCACCATTGACGGCGGCCAGTGGAACTATGATGTGACCGTCTACCCCAAGAACAGAACGGGGTTGCCCACGCTGGAAAAGACCGTACGGGAGGCCAAGACCGACACCGGGAAAAATAACGGCCTTACCAATGACATTGCAGACGGCTATGCCCCAAATGCTACCGCTTCCGCCGGGGATGTGTTGGACTACCAGCTTATTTCCACTCTGCCTGCCATCACCTCTGAGGCTTCCTATCTAAGTCAGTACACCTTTGTGGATGAACTGTCCAAGGGTATTACCTACAATAAGAACGACGTACTTATCTACTTCTACGCAGATAAGGAGTGTACCAAACTTCTGAACACATGGGACGAGGCTTCCGGGAAATTTGATGTGGCTTATTCCGAACTGTCCACCGGGCAGAGAATGACCGTCACCATGACAGATACCGGCCTTGCAGAGATCAACGCAAATAAGAACGTCTATGGCTCCGACAGCCTGAACTGGGGCTACTCCGACTGCACTATGCGCATAACCTATTCCTGTACCCTGAACGCTGACGCAAGGCTGGTCTGCGGTGACAGCGGCAACCCCAACACCGTCACACTCACATGGAGCCGCACTAACACCGAGCATACCGACACCCTCAAGGATGACGCCCATGTGTACAGCTATGGCATCGACATGACGAAGAAGTTTTCCGATGGAGCGGGGAACTTTGGGAATGTCAAGTTCATCCTCCACAACGACACGGACAGTTACTATGTAAAAGCCAAACAGATAGACGGCATTTACTATGTGACGGAGCATGTTGCCGGGAAAGAACAGGCGACCCAGTTTATACCCACCCTTGAGGGTCGGGTCATCATCAAGGGCCTTGAGGACGACGAGTACACAGTCACTGAGATCGCCACGGACAAGGATTACAACCTGCTCAAGAGCGGTATCAAACTGGTCATTTCCACCGCCGAGGGCGAAGCCTGCCCTGTCTGTCACAGGCCCCTGCTCACCGCTTCCGCAGCCATCAACGGCAAGGCTGTTGAGATGAAGGCAGATAACAGCTCTGCCCATGCGGTGGTGCCCTTTACCATAGTGAACACCAAGGGCTTTGAGCTGCCCAAGACCGGCTCTTACGGCACTTGGATGTTTACGGTAGGCGGCGTTCTGGCCATGGGTGCTGCGGCCTTTATGATCTACAAGCTCAGCAAGAAGAAAAACTATTAAGTAACCAAATAACCGGATGGGGAGGCTGAGCCTCCCCATCGCCTTATAAGGAGCAGGAAATGGAGAATAACCGTAAAGCAAAGATTGCGTTGATCGTGCTGCTGATCCTTGCAATTCTTGTTACTGTGTACCCGGTGATCAGCAACTTCCTCTATGACAAGCATCGCAGCAGGGTACAGACAGAGTATTTTGCAGCTATAGAGCAAATGGATGATGAAACACTTTCCACCGCACGAAAAGCCGCCGAGGAATATAATGCCCTGCTTGCCAAGGGTGTTTCCCCGGCGTTCAGTGACGATCAGCTCAATACAGCCACCGTAAGTTATGAGGGACTTTTGAATCTAAACGGGGATGGAACCATGTGCTACATAGAAATCCCGACCATTGCGGTAAAGCTGCCCGTTGCCCACGGCACGGAGGCCGACACCCTTGAAAACGCAATTGGCCATGTGGTTGGAACCAGCTTGCCCATTGGCGGAAGCGGCACCCATGCGGTTTTGTCCGGGCACAGCGGCATGGCAGGACAAAAGATGTTTACCGACCTTCACGAGCTGAGAGCCGGGGACATGGTATACATCCATGTGCTGAACGAAGTACTGGCTTATGAGGCGGAAAGCACGGAAACCGTGCTCCCGGAGGACACCTCCGGACTGTCTATTGCGCAGGGCAAGGATCAGCTGACCCTCATAACCTGTACCCCCATCGGGGTGAATACCCACCGGCTATTGGTGCATTGCAGCCGCGTTCCCTATATACCGGAAACAGGGCAGGTCGAAGCAGAAACTGGGCCAATATCCTCCTCATGGCAGCGGCAGTATCTGGAAGGGATCGGCTACGGCATGGCGGCTTTGCTGATAGTCTTTATTTGCTATGAGCTGATACGGATAAGGAGGGGTAGGCATGGCAAGGGGGCTTGAAATCTGTGCTGCTGTGCTGCTGTTCTTTGCGGGACTCTTTACGCTGCTTTATCCAAGCCTGAACGGAGCGCGCCTTGAAAACGCATCGCTGGAAGCGGCGGAGAGCTTCATAGACGCTTTTATTGTCCCCGTTGAGACAGGCAGCCCTGTCGCGCTCCCGGAGGAAACGCCGAGACCCTATGGGAAGCTGTACGAGGCCATGGCGGAGTACAACGATAGGATATATGCGGAGGAGCAGAAAGGTCTATCTGACCCTTGGGCATATGAGGCGGCGGGGATTGACCTACCCGCTTATGGTTTTGAGGACGGGGTTGCCGCTGTGCTCTCCATCCCTGCTATTGAATTGGAAATGCCTGTATACCTTGGAGCAAGCTATGACAACATGGCTGCGGGCGCCGCCGTACTGGGCCAGACCAGCCTGCCCATTGGCGGGGATAATACCAACTGCGTCATTGCCGGGCACCGTGGCTGGAATGGGGCGGCGTATTTTTTGAACATAGACAAGCTCCAAGAGGGCGATGAAATACAGCTCATCAACCTATGGGAGACGATGAACTATACCGTGACAGAGATACGCATCATTGAGCCAACCGACATTAAGCAGGTGCTCATACAGGAGGATCGGGAACTGCTGACCCTTATGAGCTGTCATCCCTATGCCAGCGGCGGGAAGTACAGGTATTTAGTTTTTTGTGAAAGGGAAACAACATGAACTATGATTATTTCTACGGCGCACAGGCCGAAAGCTATTCTTTTATTCGCGTCCCCCGCCTGCTGATGACGGGCGGAGAATTTAAGGAGCTTTCCACGGATGCAAAGCTCTTATATAGCCTGCTGCTTGACCGTATGGGGCTGTCTATGCGCAACGGCTGGCTGGATGAGGCGGGCAGGGTATATATCTATTATACGGTAGAGGAAATACAGGACAACCTGAACTGCGGTCATGGCAAAGCCTGCAAGTTGCTGGCAGAGCTGGACACGGTCAAGGGCATTGGCCTGATCGAGCGGAAGAAGCAGGGACAGGGTAAGCCCACCAAAATCTATGTAAAGCAGTTTGTGGAGAGGAACAGCAATCCCCAGCCGGGACAGCCGAAAAACGAAGATCAGCACGGGCGGAATATGGATGGGCACACTCCCGAAAACAGGAAATCTGGACCGCGGGAAAACGGCGTTCAAGGCGTTTCAAAACCGGACGGGAATTATATTAATAATATCTATACTGAGAATAGTTATACTGATTCATCCATCTATCCATCCGAAAGCTCAGAGACAGAAACGGAGGTGCTTATTGATGAAGTCCGGGAGCAGATCGACTATCCCCTGCTTGCCATGTCCTACATGGACGATACCCCGGACTGCATCTTGGAACTTATATGCGACGTGCTTTGCAGCACATCTCCGGGCATTAAGATCGGCGGTGAGACGATCCCAACAACCAAGGTGCAGGCCCGGTTTCGACGGCTGAAATTTGAGCATGTGTCATACGTCCTCGACTCACTTGAAAAAACAACCACGGAAATCAAAAACATACGGGCCTATCTGTTGACCGCGCTGTACAATGCGCCGCTGACGATAGGCCCTTATTATTCTGCCGCCGTTAGGCATGATGCCGCACGGTAAAAATACGTTTCATCCTGAAACGTATTTTTAGCACGGATGAGCGTGTGGAGTATCTACACAGTAAAGTAAAAGGAGGAACTTAATGGCAAACGAAAACAGCAAGATACCTATCCCCCAAAATATTTCCATCGAAAAAATACATGACCTGCCTGGCTTAGCAGAAGAAAAGCGGCCAGACAAAGAGTACGGCAGTCTGGTAAGTAGTATCCTCATAAACGGCGTAAAAGAGCCGGTGATCCTGCGCCCCATGGAAAACGGTGAATACCAGCTTGTGGCTGGGTACCGGCGCAAACGGGCGGTGGAGCTTGCCAAACTGAAAGAACTTCCCGCTCTGATCTATGACATGACGGAAAAAGAAGCCTTGGAATACCACACTAAAGCCAACAAAGCCACCAAGACACCAGTCCCCGGCAAGCTTTTAGAGGAAGCCAAAGCAGATAAAGAAGAAAAATCCGAGCCAGCTATTGAGTCCGATGGGGAAAAAACAGCTCCCGCACCAGAAGAAGCACCGGATAAGAAAGTGCTAAAAGCCGCTCCGGCGGCTCCTCCTGTTGAGCCCAACGCCGCAGAAGCAGAAAAAGCAGCAGAACCTACTGTTCCCGCCGCCTCAGATAAAGCAAAAAAGCCAGCCGCAAAGAGCAAAGCATCTGCGCCTAAAGAGGAAATCCCCGTTGGCACTGTTGCCGTAGGCCCTACTGGAACGACTATCACCAAGATTCTGGAAAGCAAGCTGAATCCGCCTACTGCCAAGGACAAGAAGAGCCTGCCTGTGCCCGGCGAGGGGGAAGCCTTTTCCGTGATCCTGCATCCTGCCTTCTTGAAGAAAGCGGATATAAATACTTTCTCCGTTGACCGGGAGGCCGATGACTTCAAGGAACTGCATAAATCCATTGAGCGTTTCGGCGTGAAAGACCCGGTTCTGGCCAGAATAGGGGCAGATGGAGAGCTGGAGATTCTCTCAGGCCAGCGGCGGCATCTGATCGCCAGCGAACTGAATTACCCCGTGCCCACCATCATCCAGCAGCTTGACGATGACGATGCCAGGATTCTTGTTGCAGACGGGAACTTGCACCGGGAGCATATTTCCACCTACGATCAGGCCCGCGCCCTGCGCATGAAAGCGGACAGCATGAAGCGCAAGGCGGGCCGCCGCAGCAAGTCTGACAATATCCCAAGAATGGACACGGACGAGATACTGGCAAAAGAAATGGGCATGAGCACGTCAAAGCTCAACCGCCTGATGAAGCTGTCCGAAGCCACCAAGGGCGTTTGTGAGCTGGTGGATGAGGGAACACTTGCCCCCTCCATTGCCTACAATATCGCTTTTCTCACACCCCAAGTACAGGATATGGTTGTTGACCTGATCGGCATTAACATTAAGGTGAGCAATGAAAACACAAACAGGCTGAAAGAAGTTGCAAAGACAGAGAAACTGAACCCAGAGAAAATCCGGGGTGTTTTGGAGGGAAGGTATCCGCCTCCAAAGGTAGTAGAAAGTCCCAAGCCGATTGAACCGGCAAGGGCACCGGCACACACGTCAACGCCGTCCATGGCTCCTGCAAGAATCCCTAAGTCCCCGGATGTTCCCGCACCACCAAAAGCAGATAATGCGGTCACATTTCCTGCTGCTGTGGAGAAAATGCCTGAACTGCCGCAAACGGAGGTTCACAAAATACCTGCCGCGAAAATACCTGAACCGCAGGATAAGGAGAACAGCTATGTTACCAAGATCGTCCTCACCGGCGACCGGCTCAGAAAGTATTTCCCTGATGTGTCCATGACACCGAGAGAGATCGAGGACAGCGTTTATGACGCGCTGGAGGAACGCCGCCAGAGGCAGGAAAAGGCGAAGCAGAAATCCGAGATATTCAAGGACAAGAAAGCTCCAGTGAGGTAAGACCATGAATGTACTTGTCGTAGAACCGGGCTATCTTCCCTATGAAAAAGAGATTAATGGCCTGCATGAGATGCAGACCGTTGTGGGTGGGATGATCGACGCCATCTATCCCTACGCCGATCCGGTTGCTATTGTCTGTAATGATGAAGCTTTATTGTATAATATGCCTTTTAACCGCAGCGTGGAGGGCGGCTATGGCGGTGTATTTGGAAACTTCTTTGTCTGCGGTCTAGGGGAAGAAGATTTTACATCCCTTTCCCCGGAGCTGATGCGGAAGTACAAGGAGAAGTTCAAAAATGCGGAGCTGCTGATAGGCGCGAAAGGGAACAATCCGGTCACATTTAAGTTTAAGGCTGAGCCGAAGCCAAGGTCGGAGCAGCAAAAAGGCGCACATAGAAATGAAGCCCAGCGCTAAAACCAGAGTAAAGGCTCTCACAGAACAGTTGGAGGCTGGGGTAAAGGAAGTCTTTGAGAGTGAGCAGTATAAGACTTATTTGAAAGCTATGTCCAAATTCCATCAGTACAGCTTTGGCAATGTGCTGCTTATCCTCATGCAGTGCCCGGAAGCCAGCCTTGTGGCAGGCTTTCAAACTTGGAAAAGGCATTTTGGCCGCACAGTGAAAAAAGGTGAGCATGGCATCCAGATCATTGCCCCGACACAGAGAAGTAGGCTTGTAAAACAGGATAGGCTCGACCCGGACACCCAACGGCCCGTCATAGGGCTGGACGGAGTACCGGAGCAAGAGCCTGTCTTTGTCAATTACCAGAGTTTCCGGGTCACTTATGTCTTTGACGTGAGCCAGACGGAGGGAAAAGAGTTGCCGTCCTATGGCGTGGATGAACTGACCGGCGACGTTCCGTATTTTGATAGTATGTTTTCTGCCGTTGAGAAGCTTGCCCCGGTGCCGATAGAATACCGCCCGGCGGCAGCTGCAAAGGGCAGTTATAACTGCCTTGAGCGGAAAATCTATGTCAACGAGGGAATGAGCCAGGTGCAGACTCTCAAAACGCTGATCCATGAGACAGCACATGCCAAGCTCCATGCTCTGCCCGTCAAGGACGGAGAAATTATAAGTAAGCCGGAGAAAGACAAGCATACCCGTGAAGTGGAGGCGGAGAGTATTGCCTATGTAGTCTGCCGGCATTTTGGAATTGATACCTCAGACTATTCTTTTCCCTATGTGACCGGCTGGAGCCGGGGCAAGGAGCTGAACGAACTGAAAGCCTCACTGGACTGCATCAGCAAAACTGCGGCGGAGCTGATCGATGGGGTCGAAAAAGCTTGCCCGGAAATAGCCAGAGGCTTATTGGAACCAGACAAGGAAAATGCGTTTCACCGTGAAACGCATTATACCACTGGCAGATAGAGAAAACACAAATTTTGAGAGGGACAGGTACAAATTTGCACCTGTCCCTGCAAGTATGGCATTTGTTAAACACAAACAGCCATGTTAGGGGGCAAGGCCCCCTAAAACCCAACAAACCCCGAAATACGTTTCATGGTGAAACACACTTTAATCTTATATACGGAGGTGCAATGCGAGAACGAGAACACTTTATTGGCGTATGGCTGGGAGATAAAGAATATGCTCATTTGAGCGCCCAATGTGCAATTACCGGCTTGTCCGTCAGCGCCCTTGTGCGGCAAGCGGTTGCCGGCATTCAGCTCCGCCCCCGGCCGCCGGATGAGTATGCAGCGCTGCTCCGGGAACTGTCGGCAATCGGAAATAATATCAACCAGCTCGCCCATTGGGCCAATGCTCAAAAGAGCATCCATGAGGCGGAGATTGTGGAGGCCGCCGTCCTTGCCAACAAGGCTTGGCGGCTGGTAAAGGAAACGCTGTAATGGCCTATGACAAGATCATCACCATCCATGCCCGGCTGGACCGGCGCATTAACTATGCCCTGAACCCAGAGAAAACAGCGGACGGAGAGCGTGTCCTATGTGCCGCAATCAACTGTAAGCTGGACACCGCCTGCCGGAATATGCTGGACACCAAGCGCCGTTGGGATAAGGAGAGCCGCCCGGTGCAGGGCTATCATATCATCCACTCTTACGCCCCCGGCGAGGTGACAGCGGAACAGGCCCAGCAGCTCAGTGTGGAATTTGCCCGGCGGCTGATTGGAGACCGCTTTGAAACCGTTGTTGCCACCCATACAGACCATGTGCATATCCATTCCCACATTATTTTTAATTCTGTCTCTTGTACAGACGGGAAAATGTTCCGCAGTGACTTCAAAGCCTATTACGGAGATATCCGAAGCATTTCCAACGAGATTAGCCGTGAAAACTGTCTGTCCGTCATAGAGCCAAAAGGAAAGGGGAAACAGTATGCAGAGTGGGAAGCAGAGCAGAAGGGCAAGCTTACCGTCCGGGGACTTATACGGAAGGACATAGATGCCGCCCTTGCGGGGGCAATCTCCATGCAGACCTTATTCGCGGCGCTGGAAAAACAGGGCTACATCGTCAAGCGTGGCTCCAAGGTAAAACACACCGCCGTAAAGCCACCCGGCAGCGAGCGTTTTATCCGTCTGGACAGCTTAGGTGATGGATATACGGAGGCAGAGTTAAAGACCCGGCTCCAGGGAGATATTCCCACAGCTCAAACACATATCCCACAGCAAAAGCGGTATAAAGTGACAAACGGCAAAAGAAACTGCAGCGGCAATAAGCCAAAGGGCTTGCGCCGTCTGTATCTGTATTACTTGTATCTGCTCTCCCCTCCCAGACAAACCAGACGAAAGCCCGTTCCCTTTACTGTCCGGGCTGAGGTCAGAAAACTCAACCAATATAAGCGGCAGTTTGCTCTGCTGCAAAAGTACAGAATTGAGAAAGAGAGTCAATTATCCCTGCTTGCGGACGCTTTGCAGGCGGAGATTGACTCTCTCGTTTTTACCCGCAGGGATCTGTACCGCCGGAAACGGCGGGGAGAAGATTTGAGCAATGAGGTTAGCCAAATCAACCTTGCCCTGCGTCCCATACGCCGGGAGCTGAGATGCTGTCAAAACATCTCTGTGACCATCCCGCAGGTTCAGGAGCATGTACAGCTTACCCGGCAGGCGGACAAACAGGGCAAAAACAAATCCAAAGAAAAGGAAGTGAAACAACATGGAAGTGAGCGGTGAAGTTGCCGATCTGCTGGTCAAAGAGGGCTTGCAGGTGGCGGAGCTTGCGGCAAAACTGTCCGGTAAGGGCGTAGTCAATGTAGCCGTCCTTATGGCGGCGCTTATAAAGAACAATTACAAAGTAATAGGAGAAGTGGGCGTTGCCCGGATGAACCGGGAGAATGTAGAATCCGTGATTATCCCCGTCAAGCAGGCGGATTTTGCAAGGTTTCGAGAACTGGCAAAGCGGTTTGGCGTATTGTACGCGGCGGTGAGGAATGAGGACGCGGGGAAAGACATACAGATCATCTCCAATGTTAACTACTCCGCTCAGCTCAACGCCGTTTTGGAGGCGCTGGGCTACTGTATCCCCACAGCAAGTAAGGAGGGACAGACCGCAAAAAAAGCCTGTCCCCGTGCTCCACAAGAGAAATCCTCAGACGAGCGCGGGAGTGGCTGGAATCCACAGCAGAAGAATGAGAGACCCTCTGTCCGGGAGAAGCTGAAGGAATTAAAAGTCGTGGCGGAGACCGTAAACACCCCGCAGCGGAGCCAGAGAAAGGACAAGACCCGGTGAGGAAATCCTTCAATGACAGCGCCCCACAGTGGGCGCTGTTTTCTCTTCTGACCATATACTTTGCCCTGCTTGCCGCCAGCGTATATGAGGAGGGCATGACTCTGCTTGCGCTTGTGCCACTCGTGATTGGCGCAAAATTAGGGGACATCCGCTGGACGGCATACTCCCTGAAATTTATCCTTATCTTCCTTGCTGTGTATGCTGGCGTGATTGCTTTGTACTATTCCAGCCAGCAAAACCGCAGGCCGGGAGCGGAGCATGGCTCCGCCCGTTGGGGCAACGTCCATGAGCTAAATAAGAAGTACAGCGACAAAGACCCCAGCAACAACGCGATCCTCACGAAGCATCTCAGCATGAGCCTCAACGGCAGGCTGCATATGCGGAACCTGCTTCAGATCATCGTGGGCGGCAGCGGTGCCGGTAAGACAAGGTTTGTGGTAAAGCCCAATCTGATGCTTGCCAACGCCAGTTTTATCTGTACAGATCCTAAGGGCGAAATCGTGCGTACCGTAGCTCCTCTGCTGCTGCAACATGGCTATGTGGTGAAGGTATTTGACCTGATCGACCCGGCCCATTCAGACAGCTACAACCCTTTTCGGTATATCCGTAAGGACAGTGATGTATTCCGGCTCATCAACAACTTTATCCAGAACACCACACCAAAGAATGCCAGCCAGAATGACCCATTCTGGGAGAAGTCCGAAACAGCCCTTGATGCCGCCTTGATGCTGTACCTGCTCCATGAGGCTCCACCGGAAGAACAGACCATGGAAATGATCCTGACCATGATCGAGTACGGAGCTGTGAAAGAGGACGATGAGGACTACAAATCTCCCCTTGACCTGCTGTTTGAAGCTTTGGAGGAAGATGACCCGAACCACATTGCCCTGCGCCAATACCGGGTATTCAAACAAGCCGCAGGCAAAACAGCAAAATCTATCCTTGTGAGCGCCGCCGTTCGCCTTGCCTCCTTTACTCTGCCTGAGATACAGAGCATTACCAATGAGGACAGCTTGGAGTTAGAAAAGCTGGGAGAGCGCAAACAGGCAATCTTTTGCGTGATTCCGGACAGCAATGATAACAGCCTGAACTTCCTTGTAGGAATGCTTTACACGCAGGCATTTCAGGAATTGTACTACCAAGCGGACAAGGTACACATGGGACCGCTGCCTGTACCTGTCAGGCTCATGTTTGATGAGTTTGCGAACGTCGCCCTTCCTGATGGCTACGCCCGCTTACAGGCAACCATGCGCTCCAGGAACATTATGGCTACAATCATTTTGCAGAACATTTCCCAGCTCAAAGCTCTGTTTAAGGACGATTGGGAGGGCATCATCGGCAACGCGGACACCTTTGTTTATCTTGGAGGGAATGAGCAGAGCACCCATGAATACGTCTCAAAGCTGCTGGGCAAGGAGACCATCAGTACCACATCCAGTAGCCAGAGCAAGGGACGGAACGGTTCCTTTTCCCAGAGTACACAACAAACAGGCCGGGAGCTGATGACTCCGGATGAGGTTAGGCTTCTGGACAACCGAAAGGCAATCGTGTTTGTCCGAGGAGAGCGCCCAGTCATAGATGAAAAGTACGATCTGATGAAGCACCCGAACATTGCTTATACCGAGGACGGCGGGGCAACTCCTTATGTCCATAGCCCTTACTGTATGTACGATATGAGACACTTATTATCTATACTTGAAACGGAGGAAATCTATGGAGAAACCAAAACTTGACAACAAACGAATGACCCGGAAGCTCACCGCCATATGGACAGCCCTGGTGCTGTCCGTGTGCCTGTTTACGGTCCCCGCCTACGCTACCGGGGCAGATCCCTTGACCATTGTAAATAACCTGAGCGACTTTATCTTCTCCTGCATTAAGGCCATTGGTATCATCATCCTTGGCTGGGGCGTAGTACAGGTGGGTATGAGCATCCAGAGCCACGATGCCAGCCAGCGCTCCCAAGGCTTCCTCTGCTTGTTTGGTGGTCTGGTCATTGCTTTTGCCAAGGAGATTTTGACCGCCATCGGTGCGGCGTAAATATAACAGAGGAAATACGTTTCACCATGAAACTTATTTTTAGCACGAATGTGCGTGTGGAAGTGTGCGCAGCAAACATATTTTTTAAGAATTGCAACTAAATATAGTTGCAATTCTTCTTTTGCTGTAGTATAATAATAGCAGAACGGAGGGATGCACATGGGGCAAAAGGAAAAGCTAATACAAAAGCTTAAATCCAAACCAAAGAACATGACTTTTGAAGAAGTGGAAACACTATTGAAGTATCTGGCATATACCCGTTCGGATAAGGGCAGGACCAGTGGATCGCGTGTAATGTTTACAAGCACAGAGCATGCACCGATCTTACTGCATAAGCCTCACCCAAGGAAAGACCTGTTGGCTTACCAAGTCAAACAGTTGGTAGATATATTGGAACAGGAGGGACTCATATGAACAATACAATGGAATACAAAGGATATGTGGGAACCGTCGAGTTTTCGGAAGAGGACAGTATGTTCTACGGAAAAGTTATGGGAATACGAGCGCTGATCTCTTATGAGGGAACAAACGCGAAGGAACTTGTTGAGGACTTTCATGGAGCAGTAGATGATTATATTGCACTATGTGAAGCAGAAAATAAGAAGCCGGAGAAGGCATATAAAGGAAGCTTCAACGTGCGTGTTTCTCCCGAACTCCATAAGCAAGCAGTTATCTGCGCCGCTTCCCATCAAATGACCTTGAACAGCTTTGTAGAGGGAGCAATGCGGCAGGCACTTGCATCGGCTAACTAAATACGAAATCAGGAAAAGCGTCTCGATAAGAGGCGCTTTTCTTTATGCGGAGGTGTAGACAATAAGTGATAACTGGGTCGTAAGAAATCTTGAAAACGCAATCGGCACATGGAATGGAAATCTGGCCGAGCTTTGGCAGCTCATAACTCAGACCCCGGAGACCTTCAAGGGCGGCCAAATCTGGGATGTCATCGTCAATATACACTCAGCGCTGGTAGGCATCGGCTATGGCCTGTTGGTGATGTTCTTTGCCATGGGTGTTTTCCAGTCCGCCGCCTCGTTCCGGGAGCTGCAAAGGCCTGAGTTTGCTCTGCGGCATTTTATCCGCTTTGTGGCGGCCAAGGTGGCCGTTGGCTATGGCATGGAGATTATGACTGCCATCTTTGCCATCTGCGGCAGCGTAGTGTCTGCCGCCATGGGCGGCATAGGTGGGGCCGTTACCGAGTCGGCGGCTCTGCCCGCAGAGATCATTGCCGCTGTTGAGGATGTGAGCATCATACAGAGTATCCCCCTGTGGCTGGTTTCTTTCCTCGGCAGCCTCTTTATTACCGTCATGTCCTTTATCCTGATCCTGACGGTCTACGGACGCTTTTTCCGTCTGTATCTGTATACTGCGCTCTCGCCCCTGCCCTTTGCATCCTTTGCCGGTGAGGGAACCAGCGCTATGGGCAAAGCCTTTGTGAAATCCTATATAGGCGTATGTTTAGAGGGGGCTGTTATTGTTCTGGCCTGCCTGATCTATTCCGCCTTCCTGTCCAGTTCCGCTCCGGCTGTAGATACAAGTCTGCCCGCCGTGACCATGGTATGGGAATACATAGGACAACTCATTTTTAATATGCTCATCCTGACCGGGATGGTGAAAGGAGCGGACAGGATCGTAAGGGAGATGTTCAGCCTATGAAGAAATACGGTGTGATTTATGCTGACCCACCTTGGCGATATAAGGCGTGGAGTGGAAATGGAATGGTGGAGAAGCATTACCCTACTATGGTCTTGGAGGACATTATGACCCTCCCCGTTGAAGGGCTTGCGGACAAGGACTGCGTATTGTTCATGTGGACGACCTTGCCCATGCTCTGGGAAGCATTGCAGGTCATAAAGGCTTGGGGATTCCAGTATAAGACCACGGCCTTTGTCTGGATCAAGCTGAACCGGCAAGGCAACGGCATCTTTTGGGGCATGGGTTATTGGACAAGGGCCAATGCGGAAATCTGCCTGCTTGCCACCAGAGGACACCCCAAGCGGCGGGCTAAGAACATTCATCAGGTCATTATCTCCCATGTAGAGGAGCACAGCAGAAAGCCGGAGGAAGCACGGCGGCGCATTGAGGCTCTGATGGGAGATGTAACCAAGATAGAGCTTTTTGCCCGGCGCACTTCCCCCGGCTGGGATGTCTGGGGAAATGAGGTCATAAGCGATATTGTGATGAATCGCTGAAATACGTTTCATGGTGAAACGCATTTCTCAATCGTTGGCCCGTGGCTTATAGTGGTAGTATGTGGCAGTGGCGAGTATGTCATTTAGTATCTGCTGATCCCGGCGCTTCTTGCGAATGTAACGAACGCACCACGCAAGAATGAAGAAAGCCACGCTTGCCATAAGCAAAGCCATGCACCATAGCGTGTTCGCTTCCGCCCACTTGGGCCAGAACAGCTTAGTGGCGGCAAAATACAGGGCTACAGGCATGGTATAGGTTTTCCAAAGAAGCTTCATTGTGGGCTTGAAAAGCATCAAGCCTCCAAGCACGATCAAAAGCTGCTGCCATTGGTTCATATTTAATACCTCCATTAATGATTTAATTGAACTTTTTACCACTAATATTATCCCCTGTATCAAAAATCTTGTCAAATTCTCGCACGAATTGAGGTGTATCAAATAGAAGTAAAGATCCCAAAGGAAATCCGGCAATACAAGGAAAGCATCTTCTTCGGTCTGTCGGCCCGGCAGTTCTTTTGTTCTCTGGCGACGCTGTTCATCGCAGCCGGAATCTATCTGGGGCTCGGTCGCTTCATAGGCCGGGAGACCGCAAGCTGGATCTGTATCGTTCTGGCGGCACCCTTTGCAGCGGCAGGCTTTTTCTGTTATAACGGCTTGAGCTTTGAACAGTTCATCTGGGCTGTCATCAAGTCCGAGCTGCTGTTTGCCGGGGAGAGAAAGTACATCAGCGAAAACCCGTATTATGAAGCCTACTATGGAAAGGGGCGTGACAGCCATGATTAAATCCCTTGCGGCGGCAAACCAGAGCGAACGAGACAAACTTAGAATCCCCCGGAGTGTCCAGCAGTCCATCCCCATAAAGCGCATTTATACAGACGGCATTTGGCAGGTGGGCAGAAAGCACAGCTGCTCTTGGAAGCTTCAGGACGTCAATTACATAGCGGCCTCTAAGGAGGCTCGGCGCAGTATTTTCCTCTCATACTGTGGCGCGCTCAACAGCTTACCTACCGATGCCACCGCCAAGATCACCATTGTCAATCACCGGCTGAACCCCACGGAGTTTGAGCGGCGCATCTTGTTGCCCTACAAGGGCGACTGGTTGGATCATTACCGGGAGGAAGCCAATCAAATCATGCGTGACCGTTCCAGTCAGAGCAACAATCTGGTACAGGAGCGGTATATAACGCTGTCCATAGCCGAGCGCAAGATAGAGGAGAGTCGCCGGTACTTCCGTCGGGTGGAAGGCAACCTTGCCAAGAGTTTTGCACGTCTGGACTCCGGTATCCAGTCTACAGGCAACTATGACCGGCTCCGTATCCTCCATGACTTCTTCCGTCCGGGGCAGGAGCAGTATTTCCACTACGATGATGCTCAGGCCATGCGGACGGGTACGGACTTCCGGGAGCTGATCTGCCCGGACAGCATCTCTTTCAAAAAGAACCACTTTGAAATGGGAGATAAAGTTGGCCGGGTACTGTTTCTCAGAAACTACGCTTCCTTTGTAGCCGACGATCTAATCTCTGACCTGACTGAATTTTCCCGAAACCTGATCCTCTCCATTGACCTGATCCCCGTTCCCACTGATGAGGCGGTAAAGGAGGTGGAGAGCATCATCCTTGGGGTGGAGACAGACATTACCCGCTGGCAGCAGCGGCAGAACGCCAAGAACAATTTTACGGCAGAGGTTCCAAGAAGCATGGAGCAGAAGCGGGACAACTCCCGTGAGTATATGGACGACCTGACCATGCGCGACCAGCGCATGATCTTTTCGATGATCACTATTGTTCATACCGCCGACAGCTTGGAGCAGTTGGACGCAGACACAGAAAGCCTGATTGCCATCGGCAAGGAGCATCTATGCGACATTTCCTCCGCCCGTTACCAGCAGGAGGACGCTTTGAATACGGCTTTGCCTTATGGGCTCAGGAGAATCAAGGCATTGCATACTCTCACCACCGAGAGCTGTGCTGTGGCGATCCCATTTAGAGCGCAGGAGCTGCAAGACCCCGGCGGCATTTCCTATGGTATCAACATCATCTCCAAGAACCCCCTAATCTGTGATCGAAAGCGCTTGGTATCTCCCCACGCCTTTTATCTTGGCGTTTCCGGCTCCGGAAAATCCATGGGCATGAAAAGCACCATCCAGAACGTGACCCTTGGCACAGAGGATGACATTATTATTGTGGACGCTGAGCGTGAGTACGGAGCATTGACCCGTGCCTTTGGGGGCGAGGTCATAGAAATCTCTCCCCACAGCATACACCACTTAAATCCTCTGGAAGTGGTCAAGGGCTATGAGGATGAAAACCCCATTGCCTTGAAGTCCGAGCTGATCACCAGCATCTTGGAGCAGCAGATGGGAGCCGGGGTCATGCGGGGAAGCTATAAATCCATCATCGACCGCTGTACGGCCAGAGTATTCAAACCCTATCTCAGCGGCAAGGCTCCGGCCCCGCTGCTGACCGACTGGCGAAAAGAGATGCTGAAGCAGCCTGAACCGGAGGCAAGAGAAATCGCCTTGGCGGCGGAACTAATCACAGAGGGCAGCCTGAATGTGTTCGCTCATCACTCGGATGTGGATATGGGTAACCGTATTGTCTGCCTTGACCTGTACGAGATGGGAGAGCAGCTGCGGCCTACGGCGTTGGTGGTGACGCTGGAAGCCATCAACAACCGTGTTATGGAGAACAGAAAGAAAGGCAAATTTACATGGGTGTTTTTGGACGAGGTGTACTTGTACTTCAAATACCATTATTCAGCCGAAGTGCTGTATAAGGCGTGGAAGCGTTTCAGAAAATACGGCGGCATCCTGACCGCTGCCACCCAGAATGTGCAGGAGTGTCTGGACTCGGAGACGGCAAGACTCATGTTTGCAAACTCCGAGTTTTTGATGCTGTTCAATCAGGCGGCCACAGACCGGCAGGAGCTGAGCAAGCTGCTGCATATCTCCGACACCCAGATGAACTATGTGACCGATGTGGAGCCGGGCCATGGCCTGCTCCGTGTGGCGGGAGCGGTGATCCCCTTTGACTGCACCATCCCGCATGACACGGAGCTGTACAAACTCATGGACACCCGCCCCGGTCGTGTTTAATGCATTTCACCATGAAACCCAATATTACGCTGGGCAGTCTCTTTGACGGAGTCGGTGTGTTTCCATTGGCGGCAATACTGAACGGGATCACACCTCTTTGGGCCAGCGAAATAGAGGCAGCGCCTATATCCATCACCAAATACCGTTTCCCCGACATGGTACATTTAGGGGACATTACAAAGCTCAACGGCGGGGAAATTCCCGCCGTTGATGTCATTTCCTTTGGATCACCCTGCCAGAACCTTTCTCAGATAGGAAATAGGGCTGGACTGCTTGGGTCAAAGTCCAGCCTGTTTTTCCATGCTATACGAATCATCAAAGAAATGAGGGATGCAACAGATTATTTATTTCCAACAATCGCTGTTTGGGAAAACGTTATGGGAGCTTTTTCATCAAATGACCGGATGGATTTTAATGCCGTCCTCCGGGCTTTCACAGACTCCGAAATTCCAATGCCTGCTTCTGGGCAATGGGCAAACGCCGGAATGGTTAGAGGGCAATGCTCCGATCTCGCCTGGCGGCTCATGGATGCCCAACATTGGGCAAGCCCCAAGCTGGCACGGCGGCAGCGGATCTTTCTCGTGGCAGATTTTAGAGGATGGCGATCTCACGAAATATTATTTAAGCCCCGGCCAGTGCAGCCGTATTCTGGCGCTGGCGCAGAAGGCCGGCTGCCCGCCACCGAGGGAGATAGAGGCTCTTTTATTGAAGCAGGGTGGAGAATACCCATTGTCTGCCCCTTTCAAGACTTCCGTATGCGGGGCGCGGCAAAGCACGGAGACAGGAAAAGGTTTATCACCAGCTTTGGAAAACCAACTGACCCTTTTCCCACTCTGTTAGCCAGCGATGTGAACCGCTTTGCCTTTTGGCATGAGGACGATCCGCTGGGAGGCTTTGTGCGCTATTTGACGGAAACAGAATGTGAACGGTTGATGGGGCTGCCGGAGGGCTGGACGAAATCCGGCGCAGGGGGAATAGAAATAGGTTCAGCCAGTCGTTATAAGGCGCTGGGCAACGCCATTGCCCTCCCCTGCGCAAGCTACATCATGGCTGGAGTCTCGGAGGTGTTGAATGGATAGAAAACAGGTAAAAGAAAAAGTCCGGTATGCCTTTATCCGGGAAAAAGCAAACCAGATACAAGAGAAGTCCCGGCACAAGTATTCTGTGCCGGGCGCTTTTACGGTAATAGGCAGGGCAAGGGATATAAAGCAGTATGGCTCTGATACAGAGGAAAGTAACTCCGCCACAGACAGCCTAGAACGGGCGACAATATCTGCGGCGCACAGAGTTCTCCGCTCTGCGCGCTACGCCAAGAGGAATAAAAATACATTTCTCGATGAAACGAATTATGATAGAGATTTAGGATCAGAGAATGAGCCGGATGCAGGGTTTGACCCCACTGGAATGCGTTTCACCGTGAAACGCATTAGCGAAGAAGATAACATATCTGCTTCACCCCAAAAGCTGATGCGGGAGGAAGCTGTCAATGACTATAAGGCTCAAATACACCAAAAGAGATATGATGCCTCCATGTCAGAGACTGATATACCGCCATATAAGGAAAAAGCGGACAGACCCTATATTAAGACAAGGGAAACGACCCAAGCAAGGCACACATCCAGTCAGGTGGCTTCCCGGCATATCCAGCCCTCAGGCTCAAAAGCCCAGGAGCTGAAAGCCCAAGCGGTTCGGGAACAGGGGCGCAGGCTGGCCCGGAACACTTCCATCAAGCAGAGCGTACATAAACAGAGCCGCAGGGATTCCGCGCTCCGCAAGATGAAAGCCGCTATGGAGCAGGCGGCAAGAAGCTCTGCAAGGTCTGCGCTTCTTGCCGGGAGCGGATTTCTTCTTTTGCTTCTCCCGCTGCTATTGCTGTTCGGTGCGGCGGGAGCACTCTTTGGCAGTAGCGCAGACATAGGGAACGCACCTGTCAGTGATGAGGTAAAGTCTTATGCCGGGCTTATCCAGATCTATGCCATGGAGCATGGCATTCTGGAATATGCAGAGCTGATTGCGGCGGTGATGATGCAGGAGAGCGGCGGTCAGGGCGGTGACCCTATGCAGGCCTCCGAGTGCGCTTTCAATACCAAATACCCAAAAACTCCGGGCAGCATAACCGACCCGGAGTATTCTGTAAGTGTTGGTATTCAGGCTTTAGCTGACTGCCTCAGCATGGCGGGCGCGGAAGGTCCGGAGGATATAGAACGTATCAGCCTTGCTTTGCAGGGCTACAACTTTGGCAGCGGCTATATCTCATGGGCCATGCACAATTATGGCGGTTACTCTGAACTGAACGCTCTGGAGTTCTCCGAAATGATGGCTCAGCGCATGGGCTGGACAGGCTATGGCGATCCACAGTATGTTCAGCATGTGATGAGATACTATGGCACTGTAGAAAACATTCTTGAGAGAAATAAAAAACTGACTAAAATTACTGATTAGCCAGCCAAAACTTTTTTGGGTTATTCTTCTCTGTTTCCGCAGCATTTGAAGTCTGAAACCAAAATCACGCATATGTACCCCTCCCTCCAATTTTATAATTATATCTCAACATATTACAGCATTATTGAAATAATCTATATAAATGATATAATTATACTGCGTGTTGAGAAAATACCTTTGAGGAGCGGAGAACGGTTATATATGATAAAACCTATAAAATCCAATAGGTTTATTGAAAATGGTTGAAGGCAGGGAGAAATTATGATTCGTATTTTAATTTGTGATGACAGCGTTCTATTTGCATCACAACTTAAGGATGCTGTTGAGGCTTCAATGAAGAAACGCGACCTTAAAGTTAAGATTCATGAATTTCATTGCGCCGAAGAAATTGGCTCAGAAATATTGTCCTCCTGTGATATTGCTTTTCTTGACATTGACTTTAAGGGGAAAGACTATAACGGAATAGATATCGCGCGCAAACTCCGAGACTTGCATAACGATGCTGTGGTAGTTTTTATAACAAACTACATAGAGTATGCTCCTGCGGGATATGAGGTGCAAGCATTCCGATATATATTGAAAAACGAAATGCCGCAGAAGCTTGAATCAAGTGTAGATCAGATAGTGGCCCGTTTACAGACAGAGAGAAGCAATATCAAGATTCAGTCAAATGGCGAGATTATTGGTGTGCCGATACAGGATATTTTATTTATAGAATCTATGGGCCACACTTTGATTATTCACATGATGCCTGAAAGTCAAATACCCTCAAAAAAATATACTTGTTATTCCACTCTTTCGAAAATGGAAGCAAACTTAAAAGACCGTGGTTTCTTGCGCGTACATAAAAGCTACATTCTTAATATGCGGCACATCAAAACATTGAACTGCAACAAAGCTTGCCTGATGGATGGAACGCAGCTTAGCGTTGGCAGCAAGAACTATTCGGAATGCAAAAAACAGTATCTTCTATGGAGGGGACAGCAATAAATGGATAATATTGTTGAGGCAATATGGATAGGTATAGAGCTCGCTGCCCAGTTTTTCTTCCTGAAAGCAATTTTACCGGAAAAACTTTCTGGGCATCAAATTGTCTGCGTCTTGCTAATTCAGGGACTTATCATATATGCAATTAACAACTGCGGGTTGCTTTTGTTCTATGGCAATCCTTACATCCGCAAAGCTGTAAACCTTATTATCGGAATTATAGGAGCATTCCTAATATTTGAAGGAACATGGTATAGTCATATTTTTGCTGTAGTACTATGTTATTTTGCTTTAGGAGCAGTGGACACGATTACTCTTTATGGCACAGCTGCTTTGCTTGATATAGCCCTTTCAGAGCTGGTTTGGAGAAAAATTTTATACTGTGTAATTGTTACTGTCGGTAAACTATTATTTTTGTTTTTTGCTTGGCTTTTTTGTTATGTCAAAACCAAAATGATGACCCAAAGCCTAAATCAGAAGAAAATAATGTTAATATGCCTGTTCCCACTTGTCAGTATTTTTGCCTTGCTCTCAGTATTTACTGGCTTCAAATCAGAAAGCGATTTATCCACTACAGCAGCGTTTTTCAGCGTATTTCTCACTTTGTCAAATTTTGTTATTTTATATCTCATATCCAGCATAGATCGAGCAGCAAAGGCGGAACATGAGCTTATTATATTAAATCAAAGCATGGCACTGCAATCCGAAAACATTCAATCCTTAGAAAAGAGCTATCGTGCTCAGCGAACAGCAACCCATGAATTTAAGCACCGGTTGCAAGTAATATATGATTTACTGGCTCAAGGAGAAATCGAGCATGCCAAAGATTATATTCAGCGGCTTCAAATAACACAGACATCACGAATTTTTGTTACCAACACTAACCATCCCATTATAGATGCCATTTTGAATGAGAAATATCACACAGCCAAAGAAAGCTCCATTGATATGAGCTTCAAAGTGAACAATCTGTCAAAACTTTCTATCAGTACAGATGCGTTAGTTGTTCTGTTGTCAAACTTATTAGATAACGCAATAGAAGCATGTCAGCGCCTGACGGATAACAGAGCGATAGAATGTACGATCCTTCTTGATAATGCGCTCTTCCTTTCAATTAGAAATACATCATTACCTGTAAAGATTATAAATGGGACGATTGAAACAACAAAGAAGCCTGAAAAGGAACATGGCTTTGGTCTTGCAGGTGTCCGTCAGGTGGTGAAACAGCTTAATGGAGAGTATGCAATGAAATATTCGGATAATTGGTTTCAATTTGCTGCTGAAATTCCAGTATAAATAATAAAAAGTACCGAAGCTTGGCTTCGGTATTTTTTCTGCTTTCATGCTAAAAAATTCCCCTTTTGCGCATGATTGCTGGTAAAAATTTGGGGATAATGCTATATTTTCAACCACAAGAGGTGAACAGTTTGCATTCATTACTATACCGATTCGCATTAAGCTGTGTGGAAAAAAGAATAATAGATCAACAGGAATTGGACTGGCTGGTATATGGGCTTGAAAAACGTATCACGACAATTGTTACAGCAATGTTTTTCATGCTTATTGGAATCCATCTTGCCAATATGCTGTCAGTTTTTGCATTTATGAGTAGTTTCTACTTTTTGAGGGTCAGGACAAATGGATATCATGCGAATAGCTTCATAGCTTGCCTGATTTTTTCGTTGCTTTTGGAACTCTTATTCCTGAAACTTATGTTACCTGCACTGAATGTATTTGTTTTTCTTTTCCTGAATACTGTTAGTTTTTTTATAATTTTCTTTTTTGCCCCGTTTGCCAACTGCAACATGCATCTGGATGAAGATGAATTTAGGGCATGTAGAAAGACATCCCGTATAAGAATAAGCGTGCTTTCTACAATTTCAGTGTTATTGCATATCTTCGGCAAGTTTGATGTAAGCAAAGGCATTACACTTGGAAGCACAATGACTGCGCTTTTACTGGTCATTGCGTATATAAAAAAAGAAGGAGAAAACGAACATGAAAAACGAGAACAAAGCAAGCAAGAAGATCCTCAAGTCCGCAGCCTCAGCGATTATTCGTCGGGAAATGTATAAGTGGCCGCCCGACTGCTATGGGTTTAGTTATCAGCCAAAAAGACCTGAAAAGCCCAAAGCTACAGAGAAATAAGCAAGTACAAGCTTGTAAGAGAAAGCAGCCACACTTTTCCATTAAGCTCCTGAATAATTGCAGAAAATATATGAACTTAAAGCAGTTATAAAGATTGCTATTATCCTGCAGGTGCACATGCAAGGATATTTGCAATAAATAAAAAATGAAAGGAAGGATTAATTCAAATGAAAAGGAAACTCGTAGTATTTCTTCTTGTTCTTGCTATGGCAATAAGTGTAGCCTCTGTAAGCGCTTTTGCTGATAATGATGGGATTTCAGCACATGCAAGTCCAACCCTAACTACAATAAATTCGTTTAGAATTTATAGCCCTTATAGCAGCACTTATATAACAATCAATGTTACTGAAGACTATATTGGGTTTAATCACATTTCAACGGGAAGTAAGGTAAAGGCATGTCAGGGATACACGAAAGCATGTGGTGCAGATCCCGGTACAATTGATGGTATTTGGGGACAAAATTCGGAGACAGCACTTCGTGCTGCCCAGCAGACAATGCATGACTACGGATACACTGTTATAACCTCCGATGGCGTATGTGGGCCTAATACATGGAGAGGGTTTTATTCTTATTGCGGTGGAGTCCCGGCAAGCGTTAGAAACGCGGTGTTTAATGGCGTTTAATTAATATAGTTAACAGCAGTAAACAAGTATAATGACAGGTTTTTCGGGAAAGCCTTTTGGCTTTCCCGAAAAATCAAAAGGTTCATTTTAACTTGGGGCTTAATAGGCCAATATTGATTTGCTTCGGATAACATAAGAATAAAATAGGTGTATGCTATGAAAAACGGGAAAAAACTGTGTGCAATTGTACTGTTAACCATTATTTGTGTAATGCTGGTCGGCTGTGGAAAAAGCAATTCTAGCGAGCGCACCAAATCAGGTGAACTGATGCTTAACTCTGTGGAAAACTCTGGAGAGACAAAATATATATCCCACAGTGTGGAATTAGAGGAAAAACCAATTATCATCTCTCAAATCATTCCATTAGAGGATGGATTTTTGCTTTTGGGAGAGCAAAAGGAACAGCAATGTCTGACAGTATATGACCTTGAGGGGAAAATAGTCAAACGGTATGATTTGGACTGGCTTCAGGAAAAACAGTATATTTCTGACATACAGACAGAGAACGGCAATTTAATATATGCGTTGGTTTACACAGAGATTGAAAAAGATATTTTTTCTTATGACCTGTACGCAATAGACAGCGGAGCAGTGTCGAAGCTGGCCTTTCATGTACCGGTTGAGAACGGAACATATATCCGAGACATGGTTTTGAGCCATGATACCCTATATTTTAGTCACGATGCTTCTGCTGCGAGCAGATGCATGTTAGAGGGATATTCTTTCCGAGGAGAAAAAGTGGTCTCAGCAGAGGTAGATGCTTCGTTCTCTTTGTGCTCAAGTAGCTCATGGGTTTTCTTGGGCGTATTTAAAGGGAACAACCATAGCATTCTGCGCCTTGACCCGGAAACTGGAAGCCTTGAAGAATTAGAAACATTTACAGGGGGACAACTGATAGCCGCAGCAGGGGACAAGGCATATCTCAAAGACTCAAGCGATGTGTTCTGTTATGACTGCACCAGCGGAGAGACAGTCCGCCTATTTCAATGGACAGGAAACGGCGGCACGCCTTCTGGCAAGTTATGCCCACTGACTGACAGAAGTTTTATAATGTGGAACGATGAAGGACTGCGTTTAGTGCAAGCAGCAACGCCGTCGCAGGGCGAAGTACAAGAAATCGTATTGGCTTTGAATGGCTACCCGTTGGATTTGTCTAATGTGATTATGCACTTTAACGACGAGAACCATGACTACCGTGTTATTGTAAAAGATTACAGTTCATATCAAGACCCTATGTTGATGCTTTCAACTGAGATAAACGCAGGGAATGCACCGGATATAATCGATGCCTCTACATTTTCAAGCCAGATTCTAAAAGAGGGTGCGCTGGAGAATCTGCTGATATATTTTGAATCTGATGCTGATATATCCACCTCCGACCTATTACAAGCACCGTTTAATACAATGCTCAGCAAAAATGGAAAACTGCTAGGAATATCTCCATCATTTCTCATCTGGACTTTAGTGGGAAGTAATGTAGAACCCTCTCTGCCGGAGGGGACAGTGACTGAAAAGCTCAACGCACTTGGAAATCCAGATAGCGCCTTTGCAGGTACTCTATCAAGAGATACATTTCTTTCTTTGGCGTTTTGTTGCGGAAATACGGAAAATTATTCAATTGAGGATATCGCAGCTATTTTGAAATTTGCGTTTTTACTACCGAACACAGAAGAAGGAAACGCAGTGAAAAACATATCTGATGGTAGGCAGAGAATTCTTGCAATTACCTGTAGCCACAGTATATTTTGGCGAGATTACCGGCAGTATTTTGGCGGTAACCCTGGAGATATGAGCATTGTCGGTCTGCCGTTTAGTCAGGGAACAGGCATAATCATTCCATCATGCAGATTGGCAATACCAGCTTCTGCGGACAACAAAGAGGGGGCATGGGAATTTCTTAAGTATATGTTGCTAAGCGAATATGGTACATATTTGGAGTCGCCCTACTGTCCAATTTTGAAGGCAGAATATGAAAGGTTAGTCGATCATGATGTGCAGAAAATCGATGCTGGAGAATTGAAAATCAACGAAGAGTATGTCACAGAGAAGTCATATATTTCCGAATACGACCAGTTGCTTAGCGGCGTGTATGGCATGTATGATATGAGAGCACCAGAATATGAGATTGTTTGTAGCGGAGCAGAACCTTTTTTCAATGGATATAAAACTGTGAATCAGGTTGCGGAAGACATATACTCAAGATTGAGTATTTACCATGCAGAGCAAAACTGAGTATTAAAATAGGCCTATGACCATGATGTTTAAATCAGTTAAGTTATCTAGTTATAGATAACAAGCTAATGTTTTATGAATTGCGACAAATTCCACCTTACCCCTGCAATTGCAAAATTGCAGGGGATTTTCTATATGCAAAACGGTATGTGTTTTCGACAGCTATCCATAAAAGCATCACAGGCTTTGCCGAACATTAACTATGGGATTATAAACAAAAGCGCCTATGTTTGTGGTACAATTTAAGCACATTGAGGGAAAAGGAGAACTATCATGTGCTTTTTGCTAAGAGCTTCTATGAGGGGAAAAGTTGCAGATATACAGGACTCAACAATGCCTGCCGCATTGCCGTTCTCCACCCGTGTTCGCTCTTTCCATATAAACTAAAAAGAAAGGGGGAGCAAATATGTACTATTTATATGTGCCGGACGAAACGCTGGAAATACCTGTTACAGCCGAACGCCTGCTTAGGAGCATGGGAGTAACTGGACGTTTAACAGGCTTTGCCTATACTGTGTTTATGACAGAACAGATTGCTACCGGCCAAAGCAGCGTTCGGCTGATCACCAAGATACTCTACCCTGAGACAGCCAAACACTTTGGGGTAAGCCCACACGCGGTGGAGCGCGCCCTACGAACGCTTATCAGCTCCTGCTGGGTATATGGAGATAGAGAAATATTAAATGATGTTGCTGGGAGAAAGCTTACGAGAGCACCAAGCAACTCGGATTTCCTTGATATGCTGGCGGCATACATAAAGGACAAAAACTAAACGCAAGGAAGGGCGAGAAAGCATCGTCCTTCTGAGCATGTGCAGGTCTGCAAAAGCACAGTTCTGTAAGCTGTGTTTTTGCAGGCCGACAATCAGCCGTAGTGCGTTTCATAGAGAAACGCATTATTCGACAACTAAATAGGGCAAGCAGATACGTTCCGCTTGTGCGGAGCCGGGCAGTGGGTGCGCCGGGAAAGTCCAAGGTATGTGAGGTGAATTGACCGTGGACAGAGCGACAAACACCACCGCTGCAAGCAGCCGTTGGCAGGGCTGTCGGCCATGAAGTACAAACGGGTATAATGATCCTTGCGCTGGCTACACGTCACAGAGTAGAGCGCCCCGCCACAAGCATGGAGGGAGGCACGGTATATTTCCTATGGAGCGGCCCTGCCCGCCGCCGTCTGGCATTGCCTTTGAACAAAGTCGTGAAACAAAGCGATCCGCACAATGCAAAGTGCGGATTCTGTCGTTTATAGAGAAATGCGTTTCACAGTGAAACGTATTAAAGGGATATTAGCGGATAAATATAAGCTGCAATGTTTATAATAGGAGAAATGATATTTTTCCTGAAAGGGGCAAATCAATATTATTGCGGCAACGATAAACAATGATGCTTCCACAGTACGCATTCACGATGATTACTGCAAAAATGCGTTGAACGACACATCGACGCTCTCGGATATTGTATCGGAATCCTATAAGCGGAGGAGACGGAGCGCAAGCGCTTCAAACTCCACTGATACGCAACTGCCGCAAGCATGACTGCGGCAGTTTCCATTAATTTCTGAACCTGAAAATTTGACGCGAATGACACTATTTTGTATAATATCTTTGAAAGGAGGCCCCCTATGGAGCAGTACGTAAAATACCTCCGAAAATCTCGCTTTGACCGTGATTATGCTGATTTAAGTATTGAGGAAACACTAAAAAGGCATGAGGCAATTCTGGACAAGCTGGCAAGCGACAGAGGTTTTTACGTTGCAAAGACTTATTATGAAGTAGTATCGGGCGAATCTATAGCTGCAAGACCGGAGGTCCAGAAACTTCTGGAAGAGGTCAACGCGGGTATATATGCAGGGGTGCTTGTAGTTGATGTAGAGCGTTTGGCCAGAGGTAATGGCGCAGATCAGGCGTACATCAGCCAAGTATTTCAATTTTCCGGCACAAAGATCATTACACCGATGAAAACCTATGATCCAAGCAACGAGTTTGACGAGGAGTATTTTGAATTCGGCTTGTTTATGAGCCGGAGAGAATACAAGACGATCAACCGACGGCTTATCAGAGGCCGAGAAAGCTCGGCGTCTGAGGGGAAATACTTAGGAAGTATCGCTCCTTATGGCTACAAACGTCAGAAGCTGGAGAATGAAAAAGGGTATAGCTTGGTTGAAAATCCAGAGGAAGCAGCTATTGTGAGAAAGATATTTGCTATGTATACCAATTACAACGGCACGAAAATCATAGCGAATTATTTGAATGATAATGGCGTTCCATCCCGGCATGGTGATCTTTGGACTTATTCAACGGTGGCCAATATCCTCATAAATCCCGTATATATCGGCAAGATACGCAGAGGCTGGTGCAAGCAAACAAAAACCTTTGAAAACGGGGAAGTCAAGAAAAAGATAAAGCATCTGAAAAATATGGATGACTATACCCTCTACAATGGCCTGCACCCGGCTCTTGTCAGCGAAGAACAGTTCTGGCGCGTCCAGAGGATTCGAGCTGAAAAGCGCCCCGGCATAAAGGTAAAAGATGAATTTGAATTGCAGAACGCTTTTGCTGGGCTTATCTTCTGCTCGTGCTGTGGGAAGCGAATTGGTCGCACTGTAACCTCAAGGAGCAACGGTGCTGTTCCCAGATTTCGCTGTGTAAACGGACGAAACTGCCATAACGCAAGTTCCGGTTATGCCGAGGTAGAGCGGGAGATTATAGCTGCCCTGCGGGAGTGGCTGGAAGGCTATAAAGTTAAAATTGATACACAGGGATTTGCGGAAGATATAGAACGGTGCGATGCGCTGCTTGCTGAATTGGAGGAGGAAAAAGAAAAGCTTCAAAAACAGCTTGATAATGCTTTTGATTTGGTGGAGCAGGGAATCTATACCCTCGATCTTTTCAAAACACGAAGAGAGAAGATAGAGACTTCTATGGACGAGGTAAGGATACAGATAGATCAAGCGACCCAGACAAAGGCAGAGTTAGAAGAGAAAGACGCATTGCCTCTGCTTATCCCCCAGACAGAAGAGCTTTTGCAAAGCTATAAAGACATGACCCCGGAGGAGAAAAACAAGCTTCTCAAAGCCATTTTATACAAGATAGAGTACAAAAAAGAGCTGGGCGGCAAAATAGAGATTGATCTTTATCCCAGACTGCCAAGGCTATAGACAGAATGTAGGAATGATGGACGTACCCATGTTTTTGTCTCGGATCCATGCAAGGGCTTCGGGATAAGCATCTACGACATGCTGGAGACGGCAGGTATACGCGAACAGGCGGCATAAGGGCAAAAAACAGGCAAGGCTTTGAGCCTTGCCTGTTTGATATTGATTTTTGCTTATGCGCCGTAGATAAGATCCGGAACGATCGTTATCAGAACCGGGCAGAAGGTCAGCAGCAGCAGCACTGCCAGCAGGCAGAGTATAAACGGCCAAACCTCCTTGAGGAATTCGCTGATGGGGCACTTGGTAATGCCGCAGGTGGTGAACATCATGGAGCCGAAGGGAGGAGTAATACCGCCGATCATGATGTTGACTATCATGACAAGACCGAAGTGGATGGTATCGACGCCGAGCTTCTGCGCAACGGGCAGGAGCAGCGGGGTCGTGATCATCAGGGCAGCGCCGCCCTCGAGGAACATACCGAGGATGAGAAGCACGACGTTGCAGAGCATGAGGAACACATACTTATTGCTGGTAAGTGCAAGAATGCCGTTTGCGACGAGCTTCGGGATGTTGACCCAGCTCAGGTACTGGCCAAAAACGCTGGCGCTGACCATGATGAGGACAACGCTGGAGGTACCGGCGATGGTATCGAGCAGGATGGGGATGAAATGCTTCTTGAAGTTAAGTCTGCGGTAGATAAGGCCGCCGACGATGAAGCAGTAGATAACCGCAACAGCACCGCCCTCGGAGGGAGTGAACATACCGAGGCGCATACCGATGATGATACCGAAGGGGAAGAAAAGACCCCAGAAGGATATGAACGCCTGCTTGAGTATCTCGCTGGCCTTCGGGAACTTGTCTCTGGTGGTGGGGTAGTTACGCTTCTTTGCGATGATGGCGACAACTATCATCATGGAGATGGACATCAGTATGCCGGGGACATAGCCTGCGGCAAAGACCTTGCCCAGAGAAACCTGCGCGAGCAGGCAGTAGATGATGAGGTTGACTCCGGGAGGAATGACGGGGGTCGCAGCAGACGAGGCGGCGGTGATGGCCGCGGAGAACGCCTTGGAGTAACCACGTCTCTCCATCTCGGGAACGAGCATCTTGGACTGCATTGCGCAGTCGGCGTTTGCGGAACCGGAGCAGCCGCCCATCAGCATGGACAGCAGCACGTTGACCTGTGCAAGGCCGCCGCGCATATGACCGGTAACGCATTCACAGAAGTCCATTAGCTTTTCACTTATGCCGCCGAAGTTCATGACGGAGCCCGCCATGATGAAGAAGGGTATCGCCAGCAGCGAGAAGGACTGAGTCGAGTTCATGACCTTCTGGAGAATAAGCCAGGGCTTGGAGGTGGTATCAATAACAAGGAAATAGAAGAACGTTGCGCCGAACAGAGAGTAAACGATCGGCATACCCATGAAGTAGAGAATGAACACGAGGAATACGGGGATAAGATCTACGAATGTCAATGCCATTAGAAATTACCCTCCTCTACCTTGTAATCGTCATCGTCATCGCTGGGTTTGACCTTTATGATATGCAGTCTGTCAGTCAGCAGGAACCAGATGGAGTAGATAACGGAGAGGGCGAAGCCGATAGGCACGGCGATGCCGATCCACCATCTGGGGAAACGCAGAATGTCAGACACATAGGGCTTATACACGCCGCGGACGTATATAAGGTTGTGTACGTACTGAATACTGATAACCGTCAGCATGATGAGAACTGCAAGCTCGAGCACACTGATGATATCCTGAACTACCGCTCTAGTCTTGGGCTTGAGCGCGTTGGTGACGATATCAACACCAAGATGGGCATGCTTACGGTAAGCATACGCACTGCCTATGAACACCGTCCAGACGAAGAGACCGGTGACGACCTCGTCGTTCCACTGGAGCGGATGGTTGAAGAAGTAGCGCATGATAACGTTGAGGTTTGCAATCACAACGCAGGCCGTAAGGGTAGCGCCGGTGATGATAGCGTCAAGATTTCTCAGAACTTTTTTGAAAGAGATTTTTTTCTTCATACGCAGTAAAAATATCCTTATCCAATTCAAATCTTAACGCATTTTAAACATCGCTATAACCTGACACGGACTGCCCGATGTTTCAGGCAGTCCTGTCGGTTAAAAAAGTCAGTAAGACTTATGGCTGAAATCAGCCGTTGTTTGCACGATACTCGGCAACGAGTCTGGTCAGCTCATCGTATGCCTCGTAGGTGGAGCCGTACTCGTCAACGATCCAGTCGATAACGGGCTTGCAGGCTTCCTGGAAAGCAGCGAGGTCAACGTCGTTCCAGGTAACACCATGCTCCTTGAGCATCTCGATCTGAGTTGCTTCGTCGTCCTGGCAGGAGGTCTGCTCCCACATGCCGCAGTCGTAAGCGCACTCTTCGATTATCTTCTGGTACTTCTCGGGGATGGTCTGCCATACGTCCTCAGGCATGAACAGCCAACGGGTGGCAATCAGGTGGTTGGTGGAAGCAACCTTCTTAACGAGCTCGTAGGGCTCGCCGGCACCGGCCAGAGTGGAGACGGAGCCTTCGAAGCCTTCAACAACACCCTGCTGGATAGCTGCAAGGCAGTCGGTGAAGCCCATGACGACAGGAGTCGCGCCGAGGCACTCAAGGGTCTTTGCAAACAGAGCGGAAGAGGTAGCGCGGAACTGGTGGCCGTGCAGATCCTCGGGAGTGTAAACGTCGAGGTTGGAGCAGACGGAACGGAAGCCGAAGGAGTAGTGGGTGTCAAGGATGTGGATGTTGCTCTCCTTGAGCTCCTCGATCAAGTTCGCGACGAACTCGGAATCCATAACGTAGTTGTACTCTTCGTTGGTAGCGTAGAGCATCGGAGCGATAACCATTGCGGCGTCGCCAACGTAGTCAGCGAACAGGGAGGGCTCTTCAAGACCCATCCAGTTTGCGCCGTTAACGGCCTGGGTAACGGAGTCGGCGTAGCAGTCGAGCTCGTTGGTGCCGTAGTAGGTAACGGTCACGTGACCCTCGGTCTTCTCGGTGATCATCTCAGCGAGCTTCTCGGAGGCCTTGTAGTTCCACTCTTTGGGGTTGAAGACGTTGGAGAACTTTATCTCCAGGTAGAAATCGTCTGCGCCGTCATCGGCTGCAGTGTCGTCGGTGTTTGCTGCATCGTCAGCCTTGGGGGCTTCGGTCTGAGCGTCGTTTGCAGGAGCAGCGGTCTGTCCGCAAGCGCAGAGAGCGAATACCATAACCAGAGCGAGAAGCATGGCAATGATTTTCTTCATTTTGTTTTCTCCTTCACAAAATTTGTTTTCCGGCACTCCGTAATATTAAGAGCTGTTATAAAGCTTTAAATATATGTTAACGGAGTGTTAACGCTCCGTTATAATATATCTGAATTTGCGGTTTGTCAACCAAATCGGGGGCTCCGCCGTGTTTTTCGGAGATGTGCACTAAAATGCCCCTCGCTTTTTGGTGTAGATATTTTTTTAACGCTTCTGTGGATGCGAAATTCAGGATATTTCAAGATTTGTTTGCCAATTTCGATGCAATGTGCTATTATCATTCCTGAGCCATTTATTTGTATTCAGGAGACGCTATGACCTACTATGAAGTAACTATGCAGCACAACGCGGACAGTCTTCTCGCGCTGTCGCGCATGCAGTATGATCTGTTTTGTACCCGCAACCGTATCGTCCGCACCATCCTCAGCGCAATACTCGTCATCATCGGCGTGTTGAACTACTCCGCCTGGTGGGGTATTCTGCTGCTGGCGTACGGCTGCTATCTCACCACCAGCACCTATGTGTCGCCGGATCGCACGGCGCACAAGCTCACCGCGCAGATAAAGCAGTCCGGCAAGCCTTTCCCTTGCTCCCGCTACTGCTTCGAGAACGGCGGGCTGCACATTTTCGCCATGCCGGAGAACAAGGAACTGGATCCCCTGCCCTACTCCGAGGTGGAGCGCGTCGGGGAAAACGCGAGCTACTTTTTCATCTTCCGCGATCAGTTCGGCGGCTACATGGTGCCGAAGGACGCGCTGGGCGATAAGGTGGACGGGTTCCGGAAGTTCATCGAGGAAAAGACCGGCAAGCCCGTGGCGCTCAAGGCCTCGCCTTTCCGCCGCATGCTCGCTCGCATGAAGCGCCGCGAGGACGAGCCGTATCACCTGTAAGTCGGGGCGGTATTTATATAATGCCCCGCGGGTTTATATCGCGCGGTTATGCGGATATATTTGGATATATATATATATATAATAGTAGAAACACGCCGGCCGAACCAGCGTGTTTTGTTATTTGAACGTAAAAAGAGAGTCTCCGTAGAGACTCTCTTTAAAACGCAGTATACTCGATCAACGCTTGCTGAACTGCGGAGCGCGGCGGGCGGCTTTGAGGCCGTACTCAAGCAGTATTTTTGCCTTTTCCTCTGTATTTACAAGGCTTTTCGAGCTCTGTCTTGCTGTTTTCCCCTACGAGTTAACCCATCAATTTACCGACTTTTCTCCATTGTCATGAGGCTCAAAAGCTTGGTTTACTACCGATGCCAATTCCCAAGGTTTATTATACTTAACCTTTGCGTAAATGTCCATCGTCACCTTGCTGTTCTCGTGACCGGCTAAATACTGTACGGTCTTCGGATCAACGCCTTCATGAATAAGATTCGTGATATATGTGTGTCGAAGGAGATGCGGTGTCACATCAAAATCCAGCGTGTAATAGATGCTCTTATCGGTTCTGCATCTTTCTCCAAGCTTCGGTGAAATGGTGTGATGGATTTTCTCTCCGTTGATATACCGATAGATTTTTCTTTCCTTCACTGTGCGAACAGTAATATAGTGCCACACCCGGCTGAACTGAGAATATGACAAAGGCTGACCGTCTGAGTCGGAGATAACATAGTCAGAAGAAGATTTTTCTCTTTCACTGCGGAGGCAGTCAACAAGAAGCTGTGGAATTGGAATATCTCTTCTTGCTGCCGGTGTTTTCAGAACCGATGACACTTCAGGTCGATTCTTCACGGACCTCCATGCTCTGCGTACTGAAATATATGGAGTCTCTTCGTCAATATGGACGCAATCCCACTGAAGGCCTAAAATCTCTTCCCGTCTGAGCCCGGCGTACAGTCCGAGCATTACAAACAAGTAGGGAGGAAGGTCCTTGATCGTATCAAGAAGCGTAGCTATCTGTTTATCTGTAAGCGCAACCTTTTCCTTTTTTACTTTACCTCCTCGCGGGTTGATACATTCTGCCGGATTATCTCTGATTACGTCACTCTCTACCGCAGAGTAAAAAACGCACTTTACAAGCATGTTTACTGTTCCATAAAGCCCCTTTGACTTTTTTGAAACCGGAACCATAAGCATTTTCAGATCGTCTGCTGCTATTTCATCAATATACCGGTCTCCAATAGGCTCGATAATGTGTTTTTCCATAGCCTTTCGATACCCTTCCAAAGTGTTGGGTCTGACTGTGGCAGACTTCATCTTTAGCCATTTCTCGCAGTATTCGCGGACCGTTGGGTTGTTTTTTCGGAAGATAGCTTCTGCAACGGCCCTGGAAGCGGCTTGTGCTTTATCATAGACCTCCTCGCAGGTTTTGCCGTAAATATCAACTTGCTTACCATCGGCATCAAGAATCCTTGTTCTGTAATACTCGATGCCATTCTTTGTTATTTTACTGTACTCCGGAATAACTTTTTTCTTAGCCATAATAATCCTCCTATAATGAGGGGGATGGACGTCAGCGCGTTCCATCCCCATTTGTTACTGCGCAATAGTATCGTTCCACTGTTTGAAGACATGCTCAAGCATAGGAGCAACATCTTTAGGTCGGTTATACTTTGCCTTTGCGTATATATCCATTGTGATCTTACTGTTCTCGTGTCCCGCAAGATACTGAACCGTCTTTGGATCAACCGAAGCATAAATCAAGTTCGTGATGTAAGTATGACGCAGTTGATGCGGCGTCACATCAAAATCCAGACTGTAAACAACGTGCCCGTTGTTGCGAGCTTTTTCACCCAAGACAGGATAGAGTGTGTATTTCACATATTCCCCTCCGACGTATTTTTTCGCCGGGCGAGGCTTCGCTGTCCTTGTTGTAATGTAGGTCCAAAGTCTTTTGAACTGAGTGTAAGAAAGTGGCTGACCGTCTTTGTTGGCAATCACATATTCTGATGATGAAGATTCTTTTGCTTCTTTTAGGGCTTCCAACAACTGTGGAGGAAGAGGAATGTTTCTCTTCGCAGCCTTAGTTTTTAGCTCCGTCATTATGACCGGCTTGTTGTTTTCCGTATGCCATGCCCTGCGAACTGTAAGGTATGGTGAATCCACATCCAGATATACGGAGTCCCATTTCAAAGCAAGGATTTCTTCTCTGCGAAGACCCGCATATAGTCCAAGCATAACAAACAAATAAGGCGGTAAGCCTTTTGTAGCCTTTAGCAGCTTGTCAGCCTGTTCGTCGGTTAATGGTGTTCGTTCCTTTTGCGGGACGCCGCCGCCCTCCGGAGATAGATATATGGTGGGATCTTTGTCAATCACCTTACTCTCAAATGCCGAGCGGAATATGCACTTAAAAAGCACATTTACTGACTTGAATACGGACGCGGACAATTTCGATGCCGGAATGATGGCAAGTCGGATGTCGTCCACCGTAACGTCTCCCATTTTCATATCGCCAAGAGGCTCGATAATGTGGTTCTTTACTTTGGACCGATAGTCTATCATGGTGGTCTCTCGAATATTGGCCGATTTCATAAGAAGCCATTTCTCACAGTATTCTCTTACTGTCGGAGTGTTTCTACGAAAGGTCTTGTTTTCAATCTGTTTTTCAACCTCCAAAACTTTTTCGTAGAGTTCCTCTCGTGTCGCTGCGTATAAAGAGAAGCGATTACCCTCGTCATCGCTGACACGAGTTCTGAAATACGTAATTCCTTTAATCTGCACTGTTCCGTAATCCGGAAGTGTCGGTTTTCTTTTTGCCATTTAGTTTAGTCCTCCTTTTTAATCGCCCCTTTTCTTCCTATATGTGGAGCGTGAAGGCTCAGTGGGCTTTGCCCTGCGCGTACATTTTGCGATGTACTCTTCAATTGCTGTTTCGGTGAAATACACACAGCCATTTTCAACGAACTGCACATAGGCTATCGTTCCATTGAGCCTTGCTTGATCCAGCGTTTTAATGCTGATCCCTAAAATCCGAGCGGCATCTTTTCTTGAAATTAAGTTCTGCATATTTCAACCTCGCTTCTGAAACACGCATTACCGGAGACTGAAAAGAAGTGCCTTGCAAATATAATGTTATTCATTTTCAGCCCTTCTTTCCAATGTGCGAATCTTGTGTTTTGCGGACATTTGTACATTTGTCCTTTTGCAGATTAGAAAATCAAAGCCCAAGCGACTATTACAGTAGGTACAAAGATCCTTGTTAATCTGATACGGGTCCTTCCTCATGATTTTGTAAGATGGAATATCATAAAAGGCACTCGCACATCTTTGGCATAAGCAAAGTTCCATTTCTTCAACGTATTTATCCATAGTATTCGTGTTCATGACCTCCTTTTCTGATGCAGGAGATATATCCCCTCAAGGGGTAGAACACGAGAAAGCCAAAAATATAAGGTTCATTGTGAATTTCTTAATTTTTTTCTGATCGTTTTTATTCTCTGCGATATTGATGATTGTGTTTTTTTAGTTCGGCTACAGATTTCTTTCTGTGTTAACTCTTGAAATGCCAGCTGATCCAACAGTTCCAAATCTTCAACGCTTAGCTTAAGCAACTTATTAAGCAGATTTTTATCTTCAATCTCATCGAACCACCACAAGTAAACTGACTGATCTGGCTCCATGTCGATGCAGAAAACATCAGAGAACTTTTTTAGCAAAGCATTTTGGGAGTCGTCTTCAAAGTCTGTGTCCTCGCTCACCAAAGGCTGTGTCCATCGCTGATACGCAATATCACGGCTCAACTGTTTTTTGTCGTATTCATATAGCTCATCTATCTGAACTTCGGTCATTCCTGCTGCAAGATACTCTTTTCTGAGTTTTTCTTGCTCTTTTTCAAATTGCTTGTAAATGCTTCCCATATTCATTTCGTAATCTCCTTTGAATTCTTGAATTTTGGCGAAATCAAAAATTCGGAGATTACGGATATTCAGCTAAGTAACAGAGCCATATATAAAACATTAGGAGTTCCTTTCCCGCGCTTGCTGGAAGGAACTCCTAACACAGTACGAAGCTATTAAACGCGCAAAAAAGCACCGTCGAATCGAACCAAGACGTATGGATATTATTATCCTATAGTCTCAATTCGGCTTCGTACGGTGCTTGGTAGTTTTTCAGCCCTTTCGGGTCCTGCTCCGCTCGCGCGATTAAAAGTCGATTAATTATTTGTTTTTATCTAAGAGGTTTCTTGCTTCTTGAAGTGATTCGATAAACTCCTCTCTTTTTTATTGTCCTGAACATTGCGGTATCAATGAGCTCGTTGAACTTGCACTTCTGGCACTTCACCCGTGTTATATGGTGATCTGTACCATAAACTTCAAGGAGATAAAATCCACAATTCGGGCATTTTATCTCCCGCTTAACAAGTCTTTCGGCCTGCCGTCTGGATAATTCCAGTTTGCTGACAATCTCAACCGGCAGAGGCTTCTGATACCTTTCTGCTACTGTTTGCATCATGACGGCATCACACCCCCTCGATTAAACGAAGTGAGATACTCGTCAATAGGATGAAGATCTATCAGATTTAGCTCCTTTAATCTTGTAAACAGTGGCGAGTAGTTTACTCCCATTGCATCAGCCATTTTCTGAACAATTATCTTCTGATCCTGTGCCATTACATAACCGTCATAGGCCACGATTTTATTACCGCCGTTATACTTCTTCAATACCCTCAAAACGAGAAATAAGGGCATCAAAAAGCATGCGGCTGCACGGTTCGTAAACGCTTCGTTGATAGACATCATTTCATGGAGCATATCTTGTGTGTAAGTCATTTCACCGTCAAACTCGCTGTGGAAAGCAGCGTTTGTTTGAGCAGGGATATGCTTTGCAATAACAAAATGAGCTCCCTCATGTGCTATCGTGAATCTCTTTTTGCCAATTTCACTTGGCCTCTGTAAGTAGTTTTCAATTACTGCGGTTCCCGCCGGATAGAGCACTTGCACTTTTTGATTTCCTCGCATAACCCATATCGGACGAATACCGTCTGAGAAAAAGCCTATCCTGCCCGGATCAGGCTCAGCGAACGTCTCATAGACGATTGGAATACCCAGATATTCCGTGACAAAGGCTTCAATGTCCACACAATGCGCATTCGTATAATGTTTGCGCTTCATGAAATCCTTTATCAAGGCTTCACAGAGATTTTCAATTTCGTCATAAGTAGCGAATTTCTTCACTGCCTACACCTCCTGTCAAAGCCATCACATACCATTCGTGATTGACTCGGTAAATATATTTTTCCGCACTACCGATTATTACCGTGTAGCGAATTCCTTCATATTCGTTAGCTGAAGAAGCTCCGTGATATAATACCCGCGAAATTGGAAAGCGACGACCATCATTCCAAATAATAGCTCTTGGGATTATTTCTCCGTCAGAGCGATCTTCAATTTCAACCTCAACAGGTACTTTGTTCAACTCAGTCGAACTCCTTCCTTACAAACTTTTGATAACGTGTTTGGCAACCCCCTGGACAGTAAGCTCATTAACCAAAATAGTCTTTCCGGGATAAACCGCCTCGTTCATATATTCAAGAATAACCTTATGATTTTCATTGAAACCGGCAAACCGTTTCAAAGTATTTTGGCTTTGATCATCAAGGGCAACAACAATATCCCCGATTTCTGCTGTCTGCTGTTTCAAGATGACAACGAGATCTCCCTCAGAGATGCCGGCATCTTCCATAGAATCACCTTTGGCGCGGAGAATATAAAAGTCGCCTTTCCCAAAAAGGTTGGTCGGAAGATTTACGTATTCTTCGACGTACTCTTCTTCTGCTTGTGCTTCCCCACAGGGAATACTGCCAACGATAGCAGCGCGAGCTGTATTCATTGTCCGATGGTTAAGTTCCTTTGTGTCAATGCTAACGCCATCGTAAACGAGGAGACCTTCTTCGTTCATTTCCATAAGGTATCGGTATATCGTTGACTTGTTGACGCCCAACTCGTCACCGATCTCTTTCAGCGATGGTGTTCTTCCAGCATTTCTTTTCCAGTCGTTTACAACATCGCAGATTCTATTTTTGAAATCAGCACTTCTTGAACGCATATTCATTACCTCGCTTTGCTCTCTGCAACGCTCGTTGCATTATCATTATATTCATGGTGGACGTTTCGGTCAATAGGTGAAAAGAAAGGTGGGTTCGTTTGAACCCACCTCTTGACATTTTTCTTATTTGAATTTCTCCAGTATCCTCGCAAAGCCATCTATGGCTTGTTGTGGGGCAGTAATTTTCATCTTCCCGCCGAAAGAGAATACCCACCCATAAAATGTTTGACTCAAAGACACTGTCGTTTCCACCACAAAATGCTTATCGTCAGCCGGAGCTGTAAATACTTTTTCTCCAAATCGGTCGATAATATGCTTCATCAGCTCATTCTCGCAAAGAAGTGTCACGTGGCAGTCATTACCATCATACATTGAGAATATCTGTGAGAAATAATCAGATACATCAAAGTCCTTCGGCTTGCGAACAGCCGTCATTTCAGAAATCCGCATATCAATCATTCGGTCAACGCGGAACTTGACCACCTTCTCATGACTGTCTGAGTAACCAAGAACATAATAGCAGTCATCATTCCAGACCAGTGCATAAGGGGAAAGAGAATAAACCTGTCCTTGATGCTTTAAGACTTTTTCTTTGTTTTGATTATACTCTTGATACTGGAACGTGATCCTTTTCTTTTCCCTTATCGCCGTATGGATATTATCTACTAAATAGAAGATTCCTTCATTGCTGGCTTTGATTCTCTTGTCTACATACAACTGTCGTTTCAATATGCTACTCTGATATGGTCCAACAAAAGTTGAGAGTTTCTCAATCAGAGCTTTACTTTTCTTCGTTGGGATAAAACGAGACGATTGAACTGCATCAACAAGCAATTTTACTTCTGCAAGTTCAAAGACACGTACATCAAGGAAATACAGATTATGTTCCTCTCGTTTACAATCAATATCAATACCGATCTCAATAAGCTCGTCTATATCCTTTGAAATTGTCTTTCGCGTAGCATTATAGCCAAAGCCCTCCAAATATGCGGCAATATCCTTAATGGTCGCTGGGTGGTCAATATCCGAGTTGTCCCACAAGTATTTCAATACAAGTAGAGTTCGATTCGGTTTTTCCTTGGTTATATCCATAACTATCACTCTTTTTCTTCTTGCAACTTCGGATGCTGCATATAGAAGATCTCTTTCTGCCGCTCAATTTCCGTTCTCAGTTGTTCCTTTGAAGGAAGATATGTCAGGTATTTCGACATAAACAACCGCTCATTATCGTGCAGTACAGAGTATCGTGCAATATCTTCATCAGTTTCGGCGCAGAGCAGTATGCCTATCGTCGGATTATCTTCCTCTTTGCACTTTAAGTCATTATACATCTTGACATACATATCAATCTGCCCAACATCCTGGTGTGTTATCTTGCCCATTTTCAAATCTATAAGGACATAACATTTCAGTTCGATATTGTAAAAAACGAGGTCAATGTAATAATCTTCGGTTTCCGTGACTATATGTTGCTGGCGTGCAACAAACGCAAATCCTCTACCCATTTCCATCAAGAAATCTCTAATGTGCGATAGAATTGCCGATTCCAAATCGTTTTCCAGAAAGGTATCTTCATTCTTAAATCCAAGGAATTCAGCCACGACCGGACTTTTAATCAATTCAAAGCCAGACTTTTGATATGCTTTTGTTTTTTCCTGCATTTCCGCAATGACAGCTTCCTTTTGAGGAGTTTGTAACAGCCGATAGTAATATTGTGTACTGATATTTCGATCCAGCGTTCGAGAACTCCAGTTTTCTTTTGCCGCTTCATTCAGATACCAGATACGAGCATTTTCATCAGAAACACGGAGTAAACTGCGTAAATGCGTCCAATTCAGATTTTGAACGCATGCGTTCAAAATTGCTTCGTCAGGGAAATATGAGTAAAACTTTCGATAATAATGCAAGTTGCGCTCGGAAAACCCTTTCCCGAATTCCTTTGTCAGCTCATCAGAGAGCGCAGCAATCAAGTGTTTACCATATTCTGCTCGATCTTCCCCCGCTTGTTCCTGCTCAATAATTCGCTTTCCTATATTCCAGTAGGTCATAATCATAGCGGTGCTTGCCGCACTGTAAGCAGACTCACGTCCCGCTGCAATAATGTTCCGGATATCCGTAATGACTGACTGGTAAAGTATCATATCATTGCTCATCGTTCTGTATCTCCTTTATTCTTATCATGAAAGCTCTCATGGAAAGCAGTTCCAAATACATCTGACCAAGTTCAGTAATAAATTCCGGGGTAATCGTCCAGAACGGCGATGTATGTAGCTGCTCAAAGAACATTTCTAAAATCCCATAAACAATAGGTTCTTCAAACTTTATCGTTTTCCTGATTTCCTTTTCCGTAACCTTCCAATCCGCTGTGGTTGCAACTTCCGCTGAAATCATGATATAAGCAAGAATCAACGACATTGCCTTTTTCGAGTTCGGATTTCCGATTGAGATTTCCCGATTCAAATGACGAATTTCATCTTTTACCATCGGCAATGTTAAAGTGGCGTTTTCACTTAATATGGAATCTGCCATAATATCCGCAATGGCTTCACGCCATATCGCATAACCGGCATTAATCATGCCGTCTTCAACACCGGAGCCCATACAGTATTTATCGAAGAAGTGTCCGCCAGACACCTCGTTTTGAGTGCAATATAGATGTGATATTTCATGTAGAAACATTTGCAGAACTTCACCCAAAGTAAAGTCAATATCTTCTCGAATCAGGACTCCATAACAGGATTCACTAACGAATGCCTGGGCTGCAATTTCATCAAAATATCCATTGCTCTTGTATGGCTCGTCAAGATGTTTAGGAAAATATCTTGAGCAAAAACGTTCATACACCTTAATACCATTCTCAGGAACGAAGAAATCTATTCTAAGATTATCTTTGTTGATGTCCGAATCGAGGCAATTATTGAACATTTCCAACGCAGAAAAGAAAAGGTCTTTCAGATCATCTCTCGTATAAGAATGTGCCACAATATCACCTACCACTTATCTTTTTCGACGTTCTTAATTCTCGATGAATTCTACTATATCCTCAATAGCACAGTCTAACGCCTTACAAATCTTTCCGAGCGTATCAATGGTAACATTTTCGCCCTTTGTCAGTTTATTCATGGTATAGTGACTGATACCAGCCTTTGCTTCAAGGTCTTTCTTTTTCAGATCTTTGTCGATCAAAAGTTTCCAAAGTTTCTTATAACTTACTGCCATATCGCACCTCACAGAACGAATCTAACTGCATGTATAAAAAGTATATTATATGATAGCACAAATAGTCTGAATAATCAATATGTATGTATGCTTTAGCAAACATTTGGTGAGATAATTTAAGCCGCCATTAAAGAATGAAGGGCGGCTTAATCATACTTATGGCCGGCAGTTTCCGCAAGGACTATAACCCTTTGCGATGATTTCTTCTCTTGTGCCACTATAGAATTCTTTGTTTTTATCTTTCATCTGATTAACACTTGAGCAATTTGGATAGTGATACTTCTTGGTGTTCGTATTCAGCACATAATCGATATTATCAGCCTCAATATTCTCTGGCTGAGTATCAAATGGAAATACTCGTAAAACAGGATCTTGATAAACAGTGCTCAATGTATCTGCATCTTTGTTTTTCTCAACTGTAAAACTGACAGACTGACCATTACTGGAACATATTACATCCCCTTGCAAATCTGTACGAAATACATCCACATTAAACTGCTTGAAATTATCCAAAACCGCTTGTGAAGGATGCCCATAAGCATTGTCAGTGCCAACCGATATGACTGCATATTGTGGCATAACTGCATTCAAAAATTGTGCACTTGTTGAAGAATCACTCCCGTGATGGCCCACCTTCAAAACAGTACTCGATAGTTCTTGTCCAGAATTAAGCATGTACTGTTCTTCCTCAAACTCTGCGTCTCCAGTTAATAAAAATGATGTTTGACCATATACAACCCGAAGAACTAACGAATTATTATTCCCGCTTCCGTTGATAGTTGGACCAAGAACCGAGACCGTTGAATTTCCAAGAGAAAATGATTCACCAACTGCTGGCTTAGTTATCTCAACCCCTTGATTATCCAAATATTTCTTAAAGTCATTAAAACCATCGCTGTCATAAGAGTCAACCGGACATAAAGCATTTTTCGCCTTGGCATAGTTCAATGCTCCAGCCAGTCCGCCTACGTGATCTTCATGAGGATGGGAACAAATGATGTAGTCAAGTTCAGTAATGTTCTCTTTTTTCAGATAGCTGTAAATCAAGCTACTATCTGATTTATATCCACCATCAACCAACATAGCATGGTCATCGCAAATGATTAGCTCCGCATCTGCCTGCCCTACATCTATGAAATGAATTTCAAAGTATGACCCTTCGGGAAGCAATTCTGGTTCTGATTGCGATTCTTCCGTTTTTTGTTCTTTCGTATCGCCATTTAGTTTTGATAGGGTATTATCGGTTTCAAAATTAGTTTCGACTTGACCGTCGACCTCTTTTTGAGGAAGAGTACCGCTTCCATTATATATGCTCAGCAGAACCAATCCTGAAATGAGAAGGAAAGACGCGATAAAAATTTTAAAAATACGTTTTCCTTTTTTCACATTCTATCACCTGTTTCTTTGCTATAAGTAGCCACAAGAACAACTGAATAGACAAATGAGCCAGTGGGAACCTGGCTCACCTGAAATCTCAATTATTTTGTTTTAAGAACATACCTGGCTAATGATTTAACCGTTGTAATAAGCAAGATTATGCCCACGACTAAAAGGATCGCCATAATTGCTCCACCTATATCAGTTTTAGCAAATACTGCAGTTATAAAAACTGCTGCAATCAACAACACTGATAGCAATAATCCAATCAATAGTTTTTTCTTCATATAATTCACCGTGTGCTTCCTGAGGTGATTATTTCGGAAATTTCATTTTCTGACAACTTGTTCTTATTCATGAGTGCATCTACTAAAGCATCTATAATATTGCGGTTGTTTTGGATAATATCGATTGCTTTTTTTAATTCCTCATTCAACAAAGAATTAATACGAGATCTGACATCCTCAGTGATAGTTTTTTCGTCATCCAATGAACAAAGCCCTACACTTGAGTCCATCCCATATTTACAAATCATAGAGTATGCAATTTGAGATGCTTGTTTTAAATCTCCAGAAGCACCAGTAGAAATGCCGTCATCTTCACCATAAAACACGATCTCCGCTGCGCGACCACCCAAGCTTGTCCGTATTCTGCATAATAACTCATTTTTGGTGAAAAGATGTTCATCCTCAGTGGATTTATGTTCCATATATCCACCATGATCTCCACGGGCAACAACTGTTAGGTAAGCGGGTTTGTCACCAGATAGATAACTTAAAAGAGCGTGTCCTGATTCGTGGCGAGCTACTCTCTCAAGGTATTCATATCCCCAGTCTTTCTTCGCACCATGCTTTGTTAATTCAAATGCTTCATCAAGAACCGAATCATCTAAAATACTCCGATCCTTCAAAACCATTCGATTTGCCATTTCCATAACTGAAGACAGATTTGCAAGGCTCATACCCACAGATCTTATTGCCAAGCGTTTGATCATGTCTTCTGTCACAATGTGCGTTTTAACCTTTTGAAGAGAAGCTCTAATATATTGCTCACGTTCTTCTGCTGTAGGCAAATCAACCAGTATCTTACAGTCAAATCTTCGGGAAAGTGCCGGGTCGATAACGCCCATTCCAGCATGACCTTCTTCAATTTCAAAGTTCGTTGCAGCCAAAACGAATACTGGACGCTTTGGATCAACGGCGAACCCATCCATTTCAGCAAGGAGAGCATTCAGTGCCATTTCTTCTCCATGCCCAGAATTGACTTGGCCTCGTTTACGACCGATTGCATCAATTTCATCTATAAAGATTACTGCAGGAGCATAGCGACGTGCTCGCTTAAACAGCGTGCGAATTGATTCGGGACCACTTCCTTGGTATTTTGTCACGAACCCGGTAGCCACACACGGAATAAAGGTTACATCACTTTCTCCTGCCATTGCTTTCGCCAACATGGTTTTGCCAGTACCAGGAGGGCCGTAGAGAAGTATACCTTTTGGCGGCTTGACACCTTGCGCTGTAAACCTTTTGGGATTCTTTAGATAATCAATGTAGAGTTGTAGTTCATCCTTGGCATCTTGAGCACCAATCACATCCGAAAAGCGTGTATCTGGTTTCTCAATATCATCCAATATGCTGTCCATATCATCGGCAGCCACAGCTCGTTTTATGGAGAAATCTCTTATTCGGATGGTAATCTCTGTTTTGTCGGTTGAAAGCTTCGGAGCCGTATCAAAATACAGAGCCTTTCTTTCAATCCCTGTGCGCGTTGCGACGTTCTGAACATATAGTTCTCTGCAGATCGTGGCAAGCATATCTTCAAATACTGAGAAATCGTTTTTAGGTTCTACAAGTTTTCCCCGAACGCCGGCTCTCACAAAACTCATTTCCAGCTCGGAATCAATCGAAAAATCATCAGTCTCAAGAAGATATACCGGTAACTCTGGCATTCTTTCGTGAATGCTACGAAAGAGACGTGTACCGTCATGAATCGCTCCAGCAGACATGGAAGCATAATCAAATGCTCCATCGACATCCTTTAACAATACACTGTATTCGCTCACTACGAAATTGGAAACTGCGACACCATGGATCAGCGCCTCGTTGTTTTTCTCTGCAACATCAATCAAAGCCAAGCGAATATCCTTCTCGCCCAAAATATTCATAGCCATATCGATGTTCTGAGTATGATATATTACATACTCCGGCAATTCTTTTTTGCAGCGTTCGGCAAATTCTTTACTACTGTAGAGCAATATTTCCGGTTTTTCATTGCACTCAAATAACGGACGTATCTCAGGAGTAAACTTATTGGTTTCCACTGAAAAATGGATATGCTGAATTTGCTCAAGTGCTGCTGCAAAGTTGTTTTCACCCCACAGCCTGCACACCTTGAATATCTCATTTTTGAAAAACAACTCAGTTTGAGCTCGTAGCGTTCTTGCATCAACTTCACCGCCCTCCTGCAAAAGAAGAGCCGTGGGGACAAGATCATCAAATTTCACTTTAATCCCGTATTGCTTTTCAAACAAAGTACAGGAGCGGGTAAACTCATTGCTGCTAATCTTTTCGAGATGGTGTGCCTGAAGATGATTGAACAGCAAGGGCCACCCTGTCGCCATTCTGCTGGTAATTGTTGCGGGGAAAAATGGCTGACCGGTCTGCGGATTAACCTCTGTTTCCAACGCATTAAGAATAGTTTTACGAGGCACACCTGCGGCATTGTCCTTTGCTTCACCGTCATACAGATTCTTACACGCATTGCTGGTAAAGATGATAATCGTGTCTTTGAAAATGACATCCTCATCCCAATAACGGTCGTTCAACCTACCTGCATCCAGTATTTGGAGGAAGAGATTGATTGTATTGATATGTGCTTTTTCAATTTCATCAAACAGCAATATACAGTGCGGATTTTCCTTAACGAATTCTGTTAATGTACCAGGCTTGGCACCATGATAGCTTTTCTCAAAGCCGACAAGTGCCATGTAGGCTTGATGATCTGCAAAGCTTGACATATCAAACCGCTTATATGGAATACTTAATGCTTCCGCTGCCTGCTCTGCAAGGAATGTCTTTCCAACACCCGGAGGACCGGCAAAAACGAAAACAGCTCGTGGACGTTTCCGCTTCTCATCACTTGCGGCAAGGACTTCTGCTGCGAACATTCCCTCTGCAAAAGCATGAACAACATGATCCTGTCCGAAGACATTAGAAAGTAGTTGTGCCCTCATTCTTCGAATGCGATTTGTTAGATCAGGCAAAAACTCTTTGCTCATTTCATCAGCACTTGTATTCTCTATCGGCTTTTCTTCAGCAAAAACTATTTTTCCTTCACGTTGGACGGGACACACTTGAAGGATCATGTCTGTGGGTTTATCCATAATGGCAGACAACATATCTTGTGCCCAAATTGCTGTAGAGTGCCGATCTTTTGCGTTATTCATCGCAATAATACAACATTTTTCAAGTGACTCTTCATCAGATGTCGTACTCGAACCAGCCATATATCGAAGTAAAGCGCGTGTCCTCGATGTGTCTATTTGAGCGGCGGCGAACATTCCCCGTATCTTCGAAATGTCTTCACTCATCGTCTTGATAATGAAATCCGGCGCATTAAACAGATCATCCGCTTTAAGCTCTGCAAGTTTTAATAATCCTAAAAAAATGTGCTCAATGCCAACGGAATTTGAGTGTGCAGCTTTGACTTCGGCATCAGCTCTCATTTGAACAAATTGCATTGTCAGCGAGAGTTCAAAATTGATGCCCCCATGTGCCAATTCCAAATGAATGCCTCCTTTCTTGCTCTGTCTTCAAATAATTATTTGAACAAATCAAAAATGCTAAATGTCGTTTTATGATATACCTTGTTATACAAGGCTTTTTTAGGATTTTTAATCCATCCCATACCTTTTTTTCCATATCCGGGGATAATGGCACGCTTAACACTTCTCTTTAATTGTCCGGTTGTTCTTGCGCTGATGGATCTTTTCAGGCTCGGTGTCCGCATACCAAATTTCATAGAATCTTCTCCTCCTCAGAATAGTGATGCGATGTATATGACTGCAACAAATGCAGCTGTCCCCGCAGTATATACTAAAGCTGACATAAGCAGCGTATGATGGGCAAGTGCATCAGAATATTCCTGCAGAGTTGCCTGCGGATGATTTGCCATCCACCGAATATGCCATTTTGCTTTCTCCATTTTCAGATCCTCCCTGTTATCTGCGTCTTTTACCAAGAATCAGTACATATCTAAGTAGTTGCGTTAATGACACTGCAAGTGCAGCAACATATGTGAGAGCTGCTGCTGACAAGACTTTTTTTGCGCCAACAAGTTCATTGCCATATAAGAGATTATTTGTTTCGATGCACTGCAACGCTCTCTTGCTTGCATCGAATTCAGTAGGCAATGTAATAAGCTGAAATACTGTGCAGAGAGCGAAACATGCCACGCCCACATAAGCCAGTGTTGAGAAAAAGGGAAGAAGCGAGCCAAGAAGCAACCCAACCAAAATCAGCGGAGTGGCTAATTTGGATCCGATATTGGTAATTGGAACAATAGCAGTTCTCAATCTGATTGGCGCATAATTGGTTGCATGCTGAATAGCATGTCCGGCTTCATGGCAGGCGATGCCAACCGCAGCAGAGGATGTGCTACCATAAACTCCGGAAGAAAGACGAATGACATTGGCAGAAGGATCATAATGATCTGTCAGTGTTCCCGAAGTCTGCTCAATCCGAATATTGGAAAGACCATTTCGATCCAAAATGAAACGAGCTGCTTGTGCACCAGTAATGTTTCTGGAATTATACTGGGTTTGATATTGCTGATACGTTGTTTTCACTTTTCTGCTTGCCCATAATGAAAAAAGCACTGCAGGCAAAACCAAGATAATGTAAGTCCAATCTATGTACATTTAATCCCTTCTTTACTTCATATATCTAATAGCACGCCGAGTGCGGCAGCTCGTCTGCGAACACGCTCTGTTTTATATGCAGCATTACTTCTGGCAAATTTTACGGCAATAACAATTATCAGGAGGATAATCTGTGCAACCGCAAGCAAGAGCTGCAACAGAAACGCCGGTATTGAATGGAGCTTGTAATACCGAATATCCCTATATAGCGTATATGCTAATAACAGACCAGCTACGATATACATTACAATAATGAATTCATGCCCCATGTTTTGACCAGCAACCGTGGTGAATACCACAATGTCTACCGAAAAGCATAGAGCTATCACACCGGGCCACAAAGAAACGCCGAAAGACCTTTTGAAATATGAAGCTGCCTTCAATATAAGATAAATCACTGTTGCAAGGACAGCTATGCCAAGAATGATAATAGCAAGTAATCCAAATACTGAGTCCATATAATAATTCCTCCGTTTTTTCTCAATTCAGCTCTTACGAAAGGGTGAAACTATTTCTGACAGCACATCGCAAATATAATCCGAGAAACATTGCGAATTCTCAGCAACACTTTTTCGCACATGCTCAACAGAATTTGACAGATTATAGGGTAAGATAGCTAAATCTGAGATCCCGAGCATTGGAATGTCAGGAATGCTGTCACCTGCTGCGATAGTTCGTGTTATTCCCATGCGATTGGAGAATCTTTTCATTGCATTTCCTTTATTGATTGAAGCTGGAATGCAATACACCTTACGGCTATCGAAATAGACATTGAGAGATTTTGTATTCAGTATGGATGTTAACCTGACCGCATCCAAAGCTGGGGTGTCAGTCTTTGCGTAAAGCATGATGTCGTTTACGTAATGAATGTTCTCCTTTTGGAAAAGCCTCAAAAACAATTCACTTGCTTCTTTAAGGTCTGACAGTTCATCACCAGCAATTCGCTTCGTTTCAGAAAGCCATTCCAGATCGATCTCATTGTTATCTAATAGAATTCCGCCGTTACAAACCAATGCATATCTGCATCCAAATCTGGCAAAGGTTTCAGATAGACGTGCATATTGTTCACAAGTTCTTGTTGTCGTAGGAATGAGAAATACTCCAATAGATTTACTGAAAAAATCATATGTTTTCTTAGTCATGTAGCTTTGAATATGATCATTCAAATACTCCACGGCAATACGTTCCCCCGGAAGTGAGACCCTATGAGAATACACGAGTGTGTTATCCAGATCAGAAAAAAAGTACGTCAATCAATCACCTCCGGGGCAGACCATCACGATTTACAGTACGATGGGCATCTCAACATGAGTTACATCTTTTTCGAGCATATTGTTTTTTCAATTGCGGTCAATCCCCAAAAGTTTATTCACAGCAATGTTGGGAATATTTACTCCGCTGGCAACACAGGACATCTGAACGCCACCGGACATTCTCGTGTTTACTTCCAGTAAATAAGGAATTCCATTTAAGTATTTGAACTGAACATTACAGGGCTGCTCAAGCGGAAATTTCTCGAAAAACAGACGACATGTTGAGAGAATTTCTTCGTTGTACCGTATCTTCTCAATTCTCGTAGCATCTTTTATCCGCGGAATTGCAATGAGTCCATTGGGTGTCATCAGGCAATCTACGCTTACTTCATCATCAGGGAGAAAAGGCATAACCATCACGGGAGAAAATGTTTCTCTTTCCGAAAGTGCGTCCAATGCAGCCTCCAGACTCATTCTGGTGGTTTGCTTCTTAAACAAGGAAGAATAACCTTTTCTGTTATTGTCTATTAGTCGGTAGCTCTTTCCGCCCTCGTCTCTGACGAATTTGAAACAGATCCACTTGTACTTTTCCATAAGCTTGCCATAGGCTGCTTTGAACTGCTCCGCATTTGTTGCCATATAGTAATCTGGAACATTGCCTACACCTTTTGCTCGGAATGCTTCGTAGGCCCGATCCTTATGATTGAGCAGATCGACGTATTTGTAATCGTCAACCATGACCTTTACACCGTGGGAGCTGAAGCGATCCTTATATTTACTTATTGCTATCATTTCTCTGCGTGGCATAAAAACATCAACAGAATGTTCTTCGCAGAACTGCAAACAAAAATCAATATATTCTTCGCCTTTCAGAACGGGTTCCTGATACCATTCATCGCAAACACTCTTAATGGGAGATTCGAGATTTTCATTGCTACCAATAATCCAAAAGTCCGGATTGTTCTCACGAAGCAAGTTGATTATGTTGTACGCTGTGCTAAACCAATGATTAAGCCATATACGTGTCATATGCTATTTCCTCCAAATTTGCTTTTTCTCTTGTTCGGCTTCATTTGTCTCACTATCAATGCGTAGGTCTTCTAATGAGCCAACATCAGAAACATGTCTACTTGCTTCCGTTGCCTCGTCATCTGACAAACCTTGCAGGCTTTCAAATGCTGAAAGCGAGTCCCGCTCTTAAATCAGAGTATCTATGTCAATGAAGTCTTCGCAAACATCCAGAACCCATTCTGTTTCCCTATGTATTCTTACAAGTACGCGTGACATATTTTTCTCTTTTTCTTTACTCAAATTAGGTAAATTATACTGAGCATTTATTGTTTCTGCTTCTAACTTCACAATATGATTAGAAAACTCCGGAGCAAACATTTTAACCACGAAAACAAGCTCTTTGATTCCTGCAGGAAGAAGATCAAGTTGAATCAAAAATACTTCCTCGTATGGATCGGCACTTTCATATTCATCATAGTAAGTTATTGCTCCGTCTGGTGAAGAAGTTTGATTCCAGAAAACTACATATTTTTCGGAAAGTAGTGTTCCATCTGGGTTTAAGCACCAACAAATATGTCCCAACGGACAAAAGCTACTCATCTCTCGATAATATGATGCAGCTCCAAAGCTGAATCCTATTTTCAGCCTTTTTGAATCTTTGATGATAACCGTTTTCCGCGTTGACATATACAAAAGCGCCCTCCTTGGTTAAAGCATTCAGCGATCGTTTCTTCAAAATACGCGATGATTTAATTATCGGCTAAAGACTGTATCAAACCACAAGCACGATAGTTTTTTAGGGGATATTCTTCCAGCTGAATGCCTTTTTCAAAAGCGAGTTGATAGAGATGCCCAAGGTGTTCATAATCATTCAGGCTATGAACCAAGACCTTCCAAGGCATACGACGAAGCAAAACGCGAGTTGCTTCACCAATACTTGGCTTGACAAGGTTGATGTCTTTGATATTGAAATCGTGGCAAATAACTTTTACTTCATCCATGCCACTCATTGACAGTTCGCCCTCATCAAGAAGAGATGGCACGTCTGGAAAACAAGATTCAACGGCATTGATAAAGGTATAAGTTAAATCTTTTGACAATAATTCCTTATAGAATGCAGCGCCATGAAAATCAGTGGGGCCGATAATATCTGACCGATAAAATGTTCTGCTCAGTAGACCTGATACGGTGGAGTTCAAGCAGGAGCTTGCGATTAGGAAATCATCATGTGTTCCAGCCTTCTCGGCAATACCTGCTGGATCCGATAGAACTGCCAAGCCAGCACTTACGTTAGGATAATCTTTCATGGCCTGTGACAATTCCCGCTGAATTGCCCCTTTGCCGGTCCACCCATCAACAAACTGTATACTTTCGGGGCTGTGCCTTACAAGGATATACGACATCGCATTTTTATCAATGCCTTTTCCTCGAATAATGGAAATTGTGTAATGATAAGCTGATCTACCAAGCTTTTTTTCGATATAGTGTTTAATAAGGATTCCTACAGGAGTACCTGCACGCGCAAGTGAAACTAACACAACTTCGCCCGTCTTTTCGTCGCATATTTTTTTTGCAACACTTGCGACAGCTTCAGCAGTCATCTTAGAGTAGAGCTTCATCGCTTTGAAAAACATGTCGAGGTACGATTCAGAAGGAACATATTCTATTGGAAGCATCTCGGAATAGTGAACGCCGCTTTGAATGAATTGCTCACGTTCCTTGGTTCCCAAAGGCGTAACCATTCCGGTAATATCTTTCAACAGAATGATAACATCGTCCGATTTATATGAACTAAACACGGCAGCCTCCTTCAACAAACAGTATTTTGAGGCAGCCTTTTGTCCTAAGAGCCTGTGAAATATCCGCCCGTGCTTGCAGATCATTGCTACATGTATCTGTAAGCACAATTACTATGTCGTAGCAATCCAGGTTGTAGATGAAGGTTTCACGTACATCATCATAGAAGCTATGAATTTTATAACCCAAATGAATAGGATATGACAGGTCAGAGCAAATACCAATTGGGCTACGGGTGGTAGCATGACACTTAACAGATATTGTGGGGAATTGTTTTTCCAGTTCACGTCCGAGAATCAAAGCTGGATACATACATTCTTCTGTTCCTAAAACAAGGATGCTTGACGCTGGCGCGATTAGCTCTGAAATTTTGGCCATCGCCGATTCGGCTACTGTTTTGCAATTATCGATGTATTTTGAAATGTCAACGCCGAGCCGCGGATTCATTAGTGGCTCTTGCGTGTGAATGGTATTTTCCTCGTAAGCAGTGCCTGCTGAAACAACCAGTTCTGCAGGACGAATCTCAAACTGAGCGACTGCACTTGTAAGATCAGTATTGCTCACTTTCACCAGAAATTCACTTGCTATTCCTGCGTTACGAAAACGTGCTTCGTGCTCCGGTGATAAGCGGTTGATGATGGATGCAGCAACAATCTGTTTTTTCTTGGCTTCCGGGAAGGTCTCTCGTAATTGATCGATGATATTAAGGAGAGTCTTTCCCGTAGATATTTCATCATCTACGAAGATGATTTGAGGAGACTCAGATATCCATTCCGCCAAGTCTTTGGTATAAAGCTTTTGTTCGACAGCATGGCTGTGTTCTTCCGAAAAGTAAACCCAATTTGCCAAGTCGCTGTAAGCCTCTCTCGTCGTGTGGATGTACTTACACTCGGTATCCAGGCAACCTGCAACTGTTGCTGCAATTGCTGTCGCGGTTTCAGCAAACCCAATCACGAGCTTTGCTGAGGGATACTTTTGTGCTATTTGTTTTCCGAGGCAAGTCATCATCTCCAGTGACTTCGATGGGCTGACAGGCAGATGCTTCGCTTGTAATGGGTTTACCAACAAATATGTACGCTTTGTGTTGTGGTGACGTTTAGCTAATACCAAGACGTCATTCTGTGTAAATGTAGTCAATAATCTCGCCCCCCAATCTATAGGAACTCAACATGAAAATTACTCCTCACGAATTCCGTAAATGTCACCTAATGTAGCAATTCGCAGCGCCCATTTCCCATGGCATTTTACTTCGTTCATTCGGGAACCATCAGAACTCTTTTCTACTCCCAATTTGGAGGGATCCCAACCGAGAATACTTAATGCATCTTCGTAATCTGATTTTTTAACCTTCATGCTTTCGTAAATCAACGGAAGCTGGCTCGGATGGATGGAGGTCTTTCCAATAAAACCATTCAAACAATCAAGCGAGAGCTCTGCTTGCAAGCCGGTCGCCCACGGCTCAGATAAACCTGTCCCAAAGTATTCCCACACAGGGCCTGACACAACATAATCCGCTGCGAAAACATTGATAATATCAATGAGGATGTCACGGATTACTCCGATTTGATATATATTCTGATTTACTCCCCGACGAAGACCGTATAGATTGCTAAAGTCATTTCCGCCAACACGAACATTCAAGATGTATTCCTGCATGCTATCAAGGTTTTCCTTGATTTTCAGAAGGGTTGATGTCCTGCCCGCTATATCGGCAATCATTTTGCTTTCCAAGATTGGCATGATATACAATGGAGCGCTAAGTTCGGCGTTGATGCTGGAAATAATACGCTTATATTCATCGCAGTTTGACAGGTCAAACTTAGGAAGAATATATCCAGTAACAACGTCATAAAACTGGCTCAACAGAGAGTGAACATGTTCCATGTGCTCTGGTGTACGGATGCGGATAAATATAAGTGGCAGTTTACTTTTCTGAATGTTTCGTTCGCTGATGGCTTGTAATGTTCTGCAAAGCTCTGCTTCTGCTTCTTCTAATGCCTCATCACGGATAGAATCTTCAAGGCAAAACGCTATAGAAGTGAGGCAAGGGAAACAACCGTTATCTATTTTTTCAGCAAGGCCAACATTTATGGCAGGACTATACAGAAGACCGCCTACCATGTATTGCAGCCTTGCTCTAACAGTTTTCGTCATACTATTCTCCTTCGGTTAGTGCTTTTATCTAACCGTAAACTTTTAATAAGGTTCAATTGCAATTGACTATCTGAAATGACAATAGCCAATTGCAATCTCCCCATACCCATTTATTGCTTGTTTTTATAGAACTCCGTCAGGTTATAGATGAATTCTTGGCGCTCAATATCTTCAAATCCTCTGAAATATACTGTTTCTACATCATCGTGATTAAACAGATATTGATAGTCCTGTCCCATATTTCCTTCCGGATAAGGAACTCCTATGTAGTCATATTCCTTATCAGACTGCTCTTGAATTGACTGTAAAATGCCAAAAACCATCAGTTTCTTGGTTCCATTCTTTAGTGAAACAACTGTTCCGATGGGTAAAAGTTCTTTTATTTTATCTAACATATTCTGCCTCCCTTATGTGCTGAACAACGGCGAAAATCCACGCTTAAAAGTCGATGTCAAATTTGGCCAACCGCTTTTTACATTAGAAACAACTGAAGTGACTACTTTTTTACCAGCAGAAATAGCTGCTTCTCCAACATCGAGAACTAAGTCTGACACGGTTTCGGTAAGGCCCTTTTCTTCACCGCAAACAGCCCCCGTTATTTTTTTGCAAGCCCAGTCAAGGCCAACTGACACGCCAACGGTTATCGCTCCGACAACAAGCACGGGTGCTGATCCAACTGTCGCAGCTACGCCTGCAGCTACGCCGGCGCCAATAAGCCACCCTTTACCAACATCAATCGCCGTTTCAGTAATTGTTTCTGCGACCGCTCTCTTTGTACTGATTTTTCCGCTCTTATGCTCATCGATGTTGCTGATAGTATTTGAGATAGCAGTAAGACCAAGTCCAACCCAGGCAAAAGCCGCTTTTGCGCCGCCACTTGTGTAGCTTTCAAATGGGCTCTTCATTTTATGGAAGTTATTTGTAAAGCGTGTTGACCATGAGCTTGCCTGTGATGCACGTCCGGCAAACATATCGTTCAGTCCAAACAATCGCTTTATTCGTACTTCTTTAGCCCGTTCGGGAAGCATTCTTGCTAATTTGTCAAGGTCTTTGTTGCTCTTACTCCACTCATATAGTCCTTTCAGTGTAGAATTTCCGTCTTTAATAAGCGATGTCACAGCTGAAGCACCTGTTACCCCAATCTGAAAGGTTCCAGAATCAATCCAAGTGGCAATGGGCTTTGTGAAAAAGGCAAGGATATTACCGAAAAATCCCATTTTCTCCAAAACGTCATTTGCTTTTGAACCAATCTTTATGCCTTCGCTTGCTGATCCGCTCGTTGTCGGTTTGGATGTTCCAGAAGCCGAAGAATTCAACTGCTGTTCGGTCTGACTATACAAATCGGCAGTCTGAGACAGAAAAGAGCTGATTTTGGTGATTCTGTCTTTTACGGCATCGATCTCATCGCAAGCAGAATTAAGACCATACCCGATGCCGTTTTTGTTCAGTACTTTTGAAGGGAGCGAATTGCGTGCACTTCTTACGCTTGTAGCGCAACTACCTACAGAAGCACTAATTGTCTTTGCATATGAAGACAAATCTCTAAGCGAAGCAGTATCGACTTTAATGCTCACATTTCGTACTCCTTCCGTTTTTATTTTGCAGAATTTGATCTTTCCGCCTGTAGGGATAATTCAGTTTCTTCTTCGTCTTTGATTTCCTTTGCAGCTGAACGTATACGTCTTGCGAGATCATCAAGCTCCGAAGCAATAGCAGTGAGTTCATCTTTTGCTTTAGTAACTGCATCTCCATATGCTTGCGCATCTTTGCCAGCGTATTTATTCCCCACAATTCCTCGTAGACTATTCACATTATTGGCCTGTGTCCTAAGACTGTTTGCTTGATTTGAGATGTTATCTGCCTTTCTGATTGCACCATAGTAATCAAACATTTAGCCACCTCTATTCAAACGCTGAGTCCACTTCAGCTTCCAAATACTCTTTTTGAAAAACTTGATCCATTTCGGTTTCAAATCCCTTGAAAAGAGTTTTGGAAATATCAGAGTGATTAAAGAAGAAAGAAAGCTCATCCGTAATGTAGCCTTCTGGATACAGACATCCGATATAGTCGAATTCAATCCCACTTTTAAGATGGATTTGCCTTCTCCCATAAACCATCAATGTCTTATCCGATTTTTTCAGAAGAACTACTGATCCTATCGGTAAATACTCTTTCATATGCTAACCTCGAACCCAACAACCACCATAGTAGTTGAGGGATAAACATATCCTTATTCAAACTGACTTGCACCAGTATTGATTGTGGTTTCTGTTGTGTCATATGCTTCGACAGCCTGATCCAGAAACAGCGCGTACTTGTCAATAATGTCGTAGTAGTTCTGGAAAACAGTATCCAGAGAGTTAAAGCGAGCAACAATGTTGTCGGCAGCCGGACTGCTCCAAGACTGGGAAAGGCTATTCATCTGAGTCTTAATATCTCCCAGATTGGTCTTCAGCCTTTGATTCGTTGCGCGGATAGAACTTGCAGTATTAGCGACCTCCGCCAAGGAAATGTCAATAAAATCGGAACCAGCCATTATCTTTACCTCCTATCAGTTCTGCAGGCGCTGAGCAGCGCTTGTAATTTCGTCCTGGGTCTGTTCATAGGCATTCGCGGATTTGTCCAAGAAAGCAGCGTATTCTTCGAGCAGCGCTTTCATGCTCTGGAAGTCATCCAAAAATCCTTTGATCTGATTGGTGAATGCTGTGTTGTCTTTGCCTTTCCATGCGTTTGCCATTCCGTCCACATCGCTAAAAAGCTGAGTATACTGCTTAGCATAGTCCTCAGCCTGAGAACGGATCTTCGTTGCCACGGTTCTTAACTCGGCAGGGGTGACTTTGATAACCACATTGTTTGCCATGGGGAATTACCTCCTTTTATTTCATCGTCCTATATAAGGATCAATGTTGACGCATTACCGATTCCTGTTTCATAAACTGTTGTTGTGTTGTCCAGAAACCGTTTTGAATTTGTGTCAAACAAAGCCGGCGTGTCTTTATACGCATATAACCCGTTTGACAAAGTACTGACTGCTTTTGCAATCATTATTGCTGCGGAATTCACGTTGATATTCAATGGGAGCCACATATCATGTGTCGTTGCAGCTGCCGGGGAGTAGACATGCACAAGTATCTTTTTATTCATGCTGATCCCTCCCGTGTTCATCTGAGTTTTCCATTAGCCTACGACCGTATTGCAATACGCCTCCGTTAAGAAGGTAACAGCTATCATCCTTGATGTCGGTTTGGCTAAACGGACGAGCTGATGTGAAAATGTTTTGCTGGTCATACCCCGGACCAATCCATAGACCATCAGTATGGCTGAACCTCTTTCTATACCATTTGTTTGCCGCAAAAGAGGAGACGGTCGAAGGAGTACCGCTGATGATGATCATAGTACTTAATGCAGCGCCATTTTCGAGCATATCGTAGAATCGTGGCTTTACATCCTTGTTCAGCAAAGCATCCAAAGACGAATAATTGTTAATAAAGATTACCAATGGCGGGAAATCAGATTCGCTTTGAACTGCGTTTGATTTCTTTGCTTTGAATCTACCTACCACTTTTGTCACAAGCTTTGATATCTCTTCATTAACGCAGGTAGCATCTTTGATGTATCTCAGGTTGTTCTTGTCAGGCAATGCCAGAACATTATCAGTATCAAACACATAAGTTTCAACATTGCCGTCTGCAAGTAGACGCAGGAATTGACGTGAAAAACCTATCTGCTGTTTCGCGGCGGACATGATCGGCACAATTACATTTGAATTGAAAGTCAAAAACAGTTTCTCATCTGTATCTGAATCAATACCTATTGGAATCTTTCGATCAATCCCAGTTAACTTGCAATCACCGAGAAAAGAAGCGTAATTGAGCGCCAACACTTTCTCCTTCAAATTGCTCGCTTTATTGCCTCCGTTTCGCTGTAGAAGTTTCTGAGCAGTTTCTGAGAAAAATGCAAAACGGTTATAGTCATTTGTGTCATGCACATAAGCAGTTTGGAATTCATAAGATTGCTGACCAAGCTTAAATATGCCTCTTCCGGGATTGTCTTGTGGGTAGACACCGCCAGTGCTGCCAAGAATTGCGGAATAATCAATTCTGTCATTCATTTGCAGTACGAAGACTTGCTTAAAGTTTTGTGCAACTCTGTTTCGCACTGATCCTCCAGCTGTCGCAGCAATTACAAAATAAATTCCATACTTGGAGCCTTCACGGGTAAGCGATGCCATGTCATCTTCTTTCTCGTTGTAGACCTCGTAGAATCCGGCATAGTTATTGATTACCACGACCATGCATGGAATATCTTTATTGCCGCCGGTATAGTACGTTCCGTATTCACCGCCAATCTTCGCAAACAGTTCTTTACGTCTTATTATCTCTTTTTTGAGGGACTTAAAGAGATTGTCCATTTCGCTAGCATCTGACATTGACACGGAATAGCCAATATGCGGAGCTTCATGGAAAGCGTTGAGACTGCCACTTCCGCAATCAACCAAATGAACATTCAGTAGGTCTGGCGGATAGTGCGTAATAAGCTGATGAATAAGAGTACACAAGAATGTTGTACGACCGCTTCCGGATATGCCATATATTAAGGTGTTTCCGCCTTTTGAGATGTCCACGGTGAGCGGATACTGATCTTGATTGCTCGGATCGTCCACAATGCCACAAGTCGCTGCAATGCGGTCAGGATAGGTTGTTTCCGTGATGCTTTCCACTTCGATAGATTCTGGCAACGGTGACTTCCACATGGTGTGTAAGCTTATGCCTTCCGCATTTGCAAGAGCAGCGAGATACTTAACCGTTGCATCGATCTGCTTTCCAAACACTTTATTTAGCCCCATACTTTTTTCTGGAGCTACAGACATGATCTGATGTCCAAGCTTATTCACAACGATTAGATTTTCATCGTTCTTCTTTTTTACAACATCCGACGGAATATAGGGAGCACCACTCCATGCAGATTGACCGGTCTCAAACAATTCGTTATATCCGACCTGAAGGTAAAACCGACCGGTCGTATTTAGTTCTGCAGCATCCGGACGCTTGATCACATCCTGGCTATCGGCTCTATCCTGTACTTTTAAGCATATCCTGAATTTACTGTTGCTCCATATTTGATCGTCAACAACACCAGAGGGCTTTTGTGTAGCAAGGATAAGATGAACACCAAGGCTTCGGCCAATACGCGCAGCACTTATCAACTCAGCCATAAAATCAGGATGCTGCGATTTCAGCTCGGCGAATTCGTCCGAAATAATGAACAAGTGCGGCAACGGCTCCGCGACCACGCCGGATCGATACAATTGCTGATACTTGTATATATCGATATTGCTTTCTCCGGCAATGCTGGCAGCTGTTGCAAAGAGCGTTTGACGTTTACGCAGCTCACTGTTAATTGATGCCAGAGATCTCTTGATTTCATTACCATCCAAGTTCGTGATTATTCCCACGGTATGGGGTAATTTTTCAAATGCTTTGGCCATGCCGCCACCCTTGAAGTCTATCAGGATAAAGGCGACATCGTATGGGTGATAATTTACTGCGAGTGAGAGAATCATGGTCATAATTAACTCACTCTTGCCAGATCCAGTCATTCCCGCAATCAGTCCATGAGGACCGTGACTTTTTTCGTGGAGATTGAGAATAAACGGAGAACCTTGCTCATCAACACCCAGTTCAGCATCTATTGACTGCGAAGCGTTGTGCTCTCTCCAACGGGTAGCACAGTTAAGCTGTTCAACCCTTCCAACTTTCATCATTTCCAAGAATGAAATCAAATTGGGCAATTCATTTTGCTTTTGAGCATTATCAGAATAGATGTTTGCCATAGCTCGTGCCATGGCATCCAAATCCGTTTTACAAAAATCCGGAGTAAAACTGGTATACGCTTCCTGGTCGCTGTATCGATTAAAAAGTCTTGCTTCGGTTTGGCCCACTTCGATTATCTGAGTACAATTTCTGGGGAGGTATTTCAGTTCATCAAATGCTGCTATTATACTAATCCCGAGATACTCTTTATAATCGAGGATGCTGCGAATGACGGCATTTGTTGCAATAATATTTCTATCTAACAATAAGATTACATACCGCGTGTCAAAGTCTCGCTTATTGCCAGTTTCAAATTCTGATTTGCGTTCTTCAAAAATCTTGCTAAGGGCAGGTAAGGCAACTCCTAAGTCTCCTGAAGAGCTTATAATATTCCTGTTTTCAAATTCAGAATCCCAGCAGTGAGGCACATCATAGAGGAATCTCCAATATGCCTCTTCAGATCGGTCATATTCAACGTACAGCTTGCATTCATCGTAGCTATGCAATGTTATCAGCTGGCCGATAATGACTCGCATCATATCCCTCACAGATGCCCTGTTACCGATTACACCTGTAATGACTTCGTCAAGCTTTACCGTAATAGGGACATTATTCAGCCGATAATCTACGCCCGCAAGCTGATACATTTTATCTTCCAGATCATCTGTCCGTACTTTGAACTTTTTTTCAGGGCAGGAAATCTTTCCAATTAGTTTTCTACTTCCGATACCGAGTCTGACAGAAAGATAATCACTATGCCAAGGCGATCTTTCCCACAGCGATCTGTCAAGCTGAAATACCCGTTCTGTGATTTTATCTACCGGTGGGTAATTTGCATTGAGTATTTGTTCCTGGCTCGCAATTGCGGCAAGTATTTTTTGGCGGCTTTCTGCTATGTATTTTGTGTACGACTCAATTCGAGCTTTTTCTGCCTCAATTCTTCGTTTTTTCTCATATTTCTTTGTTAGGATTGGCCAAAGAACTGTCATGGTCAGCATGGAAAAGGACATTACCAATGTTGGCATGATTCGCAGAATATCGCCATTTGCATTCAAGATGGTAAATACTGCTGTAATAACAGACGCCAACCCCATCGTAATAGATGGTCCCAACACATACGCCAGCGGCATACTTTGAATCTCGACTGGAGCTGGAGGCGGGTCAAGTTTCAGTTCATACGTGGGAATATGATTCGCAAAACGGGGAGATCTGAAAAACTTCTTTGCGATTTTGCTTTCTGCGTGATCACTATTATCTGGATTGTTTGCTGGTTGCAATGCAACCTTACTCAATCGATTTGATATTGAAAGTGAATCGTTTGGATGGTTGATCGCTAATAATTGACTCGCATACGCAATTTTGAGCCCGACAATATAGATTAGATCACCATCATGCAGCTTTGTTTTTGTACTAATGCGAATGCCATTAACATAGGTTCCGTTTGGTGTTCCCTTGTCTTCAATCCAAGAACCAGTCTTGTCAAAAACCACGGTCGCGTGATGCTCTGATATCAACTGTGAAGTCAGTTTGATATCCATTCCACTACCACGGCCAATGCGATACTCACCATACTGAGGTAAATAGTATTTTGTGAAAGTAGCGCATTCTTTCGATGAGGTTTCACTCATCAGATACAAATACTTACCTGACGATTCTTCCTGTATTGTAATACTGATGTTTTCGCGGATAATACATTGACCATCTTTATGGTCAGGAGCTGCGGCAAATCGGAATCCTTTTTCCAAAGACAAAACCCAATTTCCACCGATACTACTGATTGCCCCCGCAAGTAGACCGCTATCCATGTATATTAAATACTGACCAGATGCTTTATCTGGCAATGCAAAATTAAATAGATCCCTTGCTCGTAATACGGTTATGATCATAACCAATCATCACCTCCGTTACTCAACATTGACACCGTAGCCTTCACATAATTGTTTGAGCCCGCTATTATAACCAGCTCCGACAAAGTTCATCTTCCACTCACCTTTGTAGCGATAGATTTCGGTGGCGACAACGGTTTTTTCTTCGGTAAGATCTTTTAATTCAAATCGATATACTTCTTTATCCCCGCCAAAGATGCGAATCGTCGGAGACATTACTTTTGAAAAATTTTGACTTGACTCATCGCCATAAATTGAGTAACATACTACAATTTTATTAACAGCAGAGTCAACCTTCTCTAAATCAATCAGCACAAGCGGTTTTGCATCAGCGGTGCTTAATTTAATGGACTGATTTTTAGCCTCTGTATTTCCAAAGAAGATCAAATCTTCATCGCACGATACCTTTCCGTTGTCACTAAGCGCAAAGCAATAACTGTCAATGTCCAAGCCGGATGCAGCGCTTTGATGTTCGTAGATTATTTTGATTTGTGAAGACTGCAGTTCCTTGATAGATATTCGCTGGCCTCTTTTTATGGCTTGCACATTAGTGTCCGAAACTTGCGGTGCAATGACTTCAGCCGGCGGATCGATCTGGACCGGAAGGGATACGGTCGGTCCATTTGCAACTGGCAATGCTTCATCATGTACGGGTGCATCTTTCAAGGCTTTTCCAGTTACGTATATTCTTCTGGATACAGCCGACCGCACCATGATTTCACCATATAAAATGGTGTTGTTCCTGAGTTCGTCTGTGGTAAGAGTTAAGCTGTTTTGACCAATTGATAAATGCGTAGGAGAAATACGGAGATCCTTGACTTTACTATCAAGTGTTGCTTCTGAGGGTGCCTGCAGACTAACGGCAAAAGTGTTTTCTTTGTTTGCTGCAAACTCACCCAAAGAGATTATTCCGGGGAGATCCCAATTTTCGGCTTCCTGCGAAAAACCAATCACATTACCGTGTACCTCAATGTTTTCGAGCTTCGTGTACGGGTCATTGGTCTTCATTGCAATACGTGCATTTTCATCAGTTGGGCTACCGGTCACTTCTATACGTAGATTTTTCACCGTAACATTCGGAGCAGCAACAGTTAAAACTGGACCATTATTTGCCCAAAGAGTAGAACGGCAGCCATCGATAGTGCAAGCCCGGTCCACCACGAGAGGACCTTCATATTCTCCGGGTGTTAATATGAAATCAGCACTTGAATTTGAATTAAATTGTTCTTGGATTTTCCCCATACTTTTTCTCCTTACACACATCGGAGAATCACTAACTAAAAATGAATCGCTGCGAAGTTAGATCATCCGTTTCCTTTTTATTTCTTGAAGCCACTGTGGAAATTCATTCAGCAAGCGACTATAGAGCTCAGAGTTGCTGACACGCTTAAAATCGTCCAATGCGAAGAAATTTGCATTGTCAACATAGCGACCGGACATATTATCAAGACGTTCCAAAACGCCATATCCGGAGCCGCCAACGCCGACGAACTGCCAGAATATCGGCTCATGAGATGCCTCAATAAGAACTTTCTTAATCTCGTTTTCGCTACCTACTCCGCCATCGGTAATGAAAATGACATACGCAGGTAGTTTACTTCGTTTATATTCGGCAAGTACTTCCTTCATAACGACAGGTTCATTGTTCCCGTAACCAAGGGAGCGCATTAAATCATTCCAGTCACGCGGTACGGCAGAAGTGTAGTTCTTCATATTTACAGACTTCATTCTCTTGCAACGACTGCCGTAATACCAGAAATCAAGTTCACCGTCATCATCAAATTGGACAGCGAGCGGTAAGGTTTTATTTACGATTTCCTGAACAGTTCCATCACTATATCTGCCGGACATGGAGCCGGAAATATCAAGGACCAACGCGACACGAGCTACTGTATTCTGAAGATTTCGCTTTTCCAACTCAAGCTGCAAGGGCTTTGCCAAAGATACCAACTTAGGAGCGTCTTTTTGAAGTTTCTTTTCCAAGGACACTTTTGCAGGGGCGGATTGGGGAGTTGGCTGGTTTTGCTGGCCTTGATTTCTGTTACCACCCAACCATAGCGGGCGATGTTGCTCCTGCGTAGGAGCCGGCTGAGGCGCAGGAGCCGGTTGTGGTGTAGGAGCAGGAGATTCTATTTCTTCGCCACCGTAAGCCCGCAACAAGTCACCTAAGCCGCCGTTGAACCCACTTGCCACTGCCGCAAAACGCCAGACATCTTTCTTGTATATTTCAATTGCGATAATGGCTTTTTCCGTGTGGAAGTCTTTCCCTGTTAAAGTCATATCCGCAACAATTTGCCGATTTTGTTTTATATTTAAGGTATGAGAAACGATGTTTCCCATAGTTCCATTTCCGTCAATGCTTACTGTGAACACCAATTTGTTAATGGTCGAGGGAAGCTTGTTGAGGTTAACATCAAACTTAGCTCCGGAACCATCTGCCGAAAAAGTGATTTCTCTCCCAGGAGACTGAGTCTGATTGTAAAAGACCATATATCGATCATCAGACAGTATTCCGGCGGCATCTACGCCAAAGCAGCAGTAGTCATAGACAGCGCTGCCATTGACATTCATTTCTACCGATATTTCTCTGTTAGGATCAGCATATTTTTCAACCTTATCCCTAAATCCGCGCTGTATGTTCATATGTCGCCTCCATAAAAATGATAGAATAAAATGACGCGGGAGTTTTCCCAAAGCTCCCGCGTCTTCAGTAATTACACATTAACGCCGAAGCTCTTGCAAAGTGCGTACAGACCGCCCTGATAACCGGCACCAACAGCATTAAACTTCCATTCACTACCGTTTCTGTAGATCTCACAGACTACAAGCGCTGTTTCAACAGAGAATTCCTCTCCCAGGTCAAATCTCAGCACTTCTGTACCGGTGGTATCGCTGGTGCTCGAAACACGAGCAACTCTAACATACGCATTGGATACTTGGCCAAAGTTCTGATGACGAACATCAGAATCATAAATAGTAACTGTGATTGCAATTTTCTCGATTTCAGGAGGGACCTTAGTGAAGTCGATGAAAATCTGCTCATCATCACCATCTTCACTGTTGCCACCGCTGGTATCATCGCCCATGGACATTACAGCACCATTGCGTGCATTCTGATTTCCGTAGAAAACGAAATCCTCATCTTTAAGAACTTTTCCGTTTTTTCCAAGCAAAAATGCTGATGCATCAAGGTCAAAATCAAAACCGCCATCATACTGGTTGGGATCCCAACCCAGTCCGACAAGCGCCATGGTCATATTCTTGTCAAGGCTTACTCTTTGACCTTTGGAAAGATTAACACCCATTTTGTATCCTCCTTATCTGTAGACACAGATCAAACAAATCTCTTAGCAAGGTCGCCTACGCTGTTATCCTGAGTTGCCTGACCAATAGCATTGAACTTCCAAGTGCCATTGTATCGATACAGCTCACCGAAAACCATGGCGGTCATACCGTTGTAGTTCTCGGAAAGGTTGTATTTCAAGATTTCCTGATTCGTTTCTGCATCGCAGATTCTGATAAAGGCATTTCTGATCATGCCGAAGTGCTGTCTGCGCTGAGCTGCCTGATAGATATTGACAACGACAATGATTTTGTCGTACTGACTGGGGAGAGAAGCGAGATCAACCATGATCTGCTCATCATCACCTTCGCCGGCACCAGTAAGGTTATCACCCATGTGGCGCACGCAACCGCTACGATGCGTGAGGTTGCCGAAATAGACGACATCGTCAGTTCCCGCAAGACGACCATTCGTGCAAATAAATGCAGACGCATCACAATCAATATCCTGGGGCTTGGGCGCAAAAAAGCCACGAGACTGCTGGACTTCATCCCAGCCAAGGCCGACCATTACTCTGCGAAGCTCTCCGCCATTGTTCTTGCGCAGTTCAACTTTTTGACCTTTTTGAAGATTTACGGACATGTTTATTCCTCCTTGTTGCTATATTGAATTCTTTTTTAGTTGCTTGTTGGCAGCATAGACCTGAGCCATGCACTAAATGCTTCTGGTTTTCTCGTTTGAATAAGAACTACGCCGGGACCTGTAAACCTGCACACAAGTCCTTCTCCGGACACAAAGCTTGATATCCACCCGTTTGAAGAAGCTTTTTCTATACGATAATGCATATAATCCGGCCATGCGACCAAATGACCATTATCGATAATGACTTCCTCTCCCGGATTAAGGTTGATGGCATGTATGGCACCAAAGCTGCTCAGAAAAACAGTTCCGCGCCCCCGCACATTAAGGACAAAAAAACCTTCTCTTGAGAAAATCCCTTGTGTCAGATTCTGAATTGTCGTATCAACTTCAATTCCGGATGTTCCTGCCAAGAAACCATCTTTTTGAACTCGTAAAGAGTAAGAACCATCAAGTTCAACATCGACTATTCCACCAGGTGCAGCATGGCCAAGCAATACGGTTCCTGATCCACGAGACGCTGTAATTGTTTGAAAAAAGAAGCTTTCTCCCGCGAGAAAACGCCGTGCAAGTCCGCTCAGAATATTTCTATCCATAGAGCCGCGAATATCCAGATTTCCGGTCATCGATACCATGGCATCTGATTCGGCTTTGAGCGTTTCACCTTGCTGCAACTTGCATTCAACCAAGGGGAAGGCGTCTTCATGTATTATTTTATATTCCATATTTCAACCATTTTGCCTGCGTGTGGCTAAAATGCCACACGCAGACAAGCACAATGTGAATTAGACGTTTACGCCGTAGTTCTGGCAAAGAGCCTTGAGGCCGCCCTGGAAGCCGCTGCCGATAGCATTGAACTTCCATTCGCCGTTGTTGCGGTAGAGCTCACCGACAACCACTGCAGTCTCAACAGAGAAGTCCTCGCCAAGGTCATAACGAATCAGTTCAGCATTGGAGGTCTCATCAACGATGCGGATATAAGCATTGCTGACCTGACCGAAATTCTGCTTGCGAGACTCAGCCTCATAGATAGTAACGGTGAAGCCGATCTTATCAACACTTGCGGGAACAGCAGCGAGGTTGACCTTGATCTGCTCATCGTCACCATCGCCTTCGCCGGTCAGGTTATCGCCCATGTGCTCGACGCCGCCGGAGCTGTGCTTGAGGTTTCCGTAGAAAACGAAGTCAGAATCGCTTGCAACCTTTCCGTTTGCGGCAAGCAGGAATGCAGCAGCGTCGAGGTCGAAATCAGCGCCGCCATCGTACTTGTTGGTATCCCAACCAAGACCAACGATGATTTTGCTCAGACCGGGATTGCCTTTGGTAAGATCAACTTTCTGTCCTTTAGATAAACTAACTGCCATGATAAATTCCTCCTAAGAATTTAATATTTTTTTCTGCAGCAGACCCTGCTGCGGGGAAACATGTTTTTTCGGTATTAAACCGAGGCGATTACCAGTTTCTATCCTGGTAGGGAGTGTCCTGGACACCTTTTGCATTCAGATCAGAAACCATGCGGTCAAGCTTGCCTTTCCACATTTTCTTAAACCAGTTGGTGTGTCCAAACCACTTTACGAGTGTCGGGCTGATTGCATAATAGGTACGAATAAAGGCACGACCATACCATGTTTCAGCCAAAGTGTAGTCGCGGTATCTTCTCAGTGTCCAAACCTGCGGGCAATCATAAGAGCCATATACTGCAGTTGCAACATAGCATCCGCCAGAAGAGCTGCCACTGGAAGAACCGGTATTAGATGCTCTGGTCTGCTGCTGCGGCCAATCAACTCCATATCTTCTTGCTACATCAATAACAGAGTTATCATAGGTGCCCTGACCAATGGCATCAAATTTCCATTCTCCGTCAGACTTGGATACTTCACCGAAAATCATTGCAGTGGAACCGGAATAGTTTTCAGAAAGGTTATAAATGCAGATTTCCTTATTGGTAGCTGCGTTGACAAGTCTGATAAACGCATTTTCGATCATTCCGAAATGTTGTTTGCGCTGGTTTGCCTGATAGATCGTAACTGCAATGACAATCCTGTCATACTGAGACGGCACACGAGTAAGATCAATAACGATTTGTTCGTCGTCTCCGTCACCACCGCCTGTCAGATTATCTCCCATGTGAGTTACAGCACCACTTTCGTGAGCCAGATGGTTATAGAACACAACATCACGATTCGTAGAAGTTCTTCCTTCGCCAAGCAAGATAGCGATGGCGTCACAGTCAATATCCTGAGACTGATAACCGCGAGCCTGATCCCATCCTAAACCAACAATGACTTTTGAAAGGCCCGGCTGTTCCTTTGATAGGCTGATTTTCTGACCTTTCTGTAGGTTAACTGACATATTCTTCTCCTTTCTTTCTTATTTGTGACCTGCGACCCAACGCAGGCCCCAGTTAAATGCTCTGTCCATATCCTGATGACCATTGAAGAAACGAACGACCTTCTCAATCTCAAAAGATTCGCCAGTTCTGTTCTCAAACAATGCAATTGCACACATGGTTTGTGAAGAGCCGTATTCGTCCATTCGGACAATGATATCCTGATTTCCAGGGCATTTTACTGTAACAATTCCGTTTGCGTCACGCCAATTTGCAGCACCCTCATAAATAAAGGTGTATACGAGAACTCTCCTGATCTGAGAAATCATGTTGCCGTTTATGCGCAGATTCTCACCATCGGTAGATGTGCCAGTTCTGTCATCTCCGTCCAAAGCGATATATGGAGCTCCATATAAACTGCCGAATGAGTTGCCCAAAGCCTGGACAGCGCCTTTTCGGCCATCATAGAGTTCAAACAAGCAGCCAAGGTCAAGATCGATTCCCTGCACTCTCGGAGCAAAGAATCCTCTTTGCTGCTGAGGCTGGCTCCAATTCAGGTTGATCAAGATTTCGCCCATAGAAGAGCCATGTTTGGTAAGATTAACTTTCTGACCCTTTTTCAGCTCTATGACACCACGGTTGGGATCTCGGATTTCCATATCCACACCGAAGTTCTGGCACATTGCTTTGAGACCACCCTTAAAGCCGCTGCCAATAGCGGTGAATTTCCATTCGCCTTTATAACGGTAGATTTCACCGACAACGACAGATGTTTCAATAGAGAAGTCTTCTCCCAAATTGAAACGCATAACTTCACTACGAGTAGATTCATCAACTATTCTGATGTAGGCGTTACTAACCTGTCCAAAATTCTGACGACGATTATCGGCATCATAGATGGTCACAGCCACAGTAATCTTCTCGACATCTGAAGGCACCGAAGCCAGATTGACTTTGATCTGTTCATCGTCACCGTCTCCGCCACCGGTCAAGTTATCACCCATGTGTTCAACGCTGCCAGAGTTGTGTTTGAGATTTCCATAATAAATGAAATCGAGATTACTACGTACTTTGCCATTGGCTCCAAGCATGAATACTGAAGCATCAAGGTCAAAATCTGATCCCCCTGTGTACTTGTTGGTATCCCAGCCGAGTCCGACAAGAAGATTTCTTAATCCGGGGTTACCTTTGGTTAGGTCAACTTTTTGACCTTTCATTAAGTTAATAGCCATATGACACCCCTTTTATTTAGCGGACTTCCCCATGATTGCTTTGCGCACCATATCGATGGGGACGACAAGGACTGCCATCACAATGCAGATGAGCCATGCAGAAGGGCTGAGCGCTTCTACACTCAAAACGCTTCCGCCGAAGGTGACAAAGGCAAACTGGAGAGCAAAAATTGAGAGCATAACAAGGAGGAAACTCTTGTTTCTTCCAATACCTTCAAGAACATTGATGTGATTGGTTCTTGCATTAAAACCATTGAATGTAATGGCCATCATAAAGGTGGCAAATACAGCTGATTTCAAGTAGGTAACATCAACATCGCCGAAGAGATTGCGGATTGCCGGAATAAAGAGGATTCCCAAGCAAGCAACAGTAATGTAGATTGCACTGATAATGATTTCTACAAGCATATCTTTGCTGATAATACTTGCGCTGCGAGGGATGGGCTTGTCCTTCATATACTCCTTCAGCGCCGGTTCGCTACCAAATGCAATAGCCGCAAGCGTATCCATTGCGAGGTTGACCAGCAGGAGCTGAATAACGGTCATGATGACGTTCTCACCAAGCAGCGGTCCAATGAAGCAAGTCAAAACAGCAGCAACATTAACCGTGAGCTGGAAAATCAGGAATTTGCGAATGCTCTTGAACATCGTTCTGCCGTAAAGAATAGCTTTCTCAATGGAGGAGAAATTATCATCAAGAATGGTGATGTCACCGGCTTCTTTGGCAACCTCAGTTCCGCTACCCATTGCAAAACCGACATCGGCTTTCTTCAGTGCAGGGGAATCATTTACGCCGTCGCCGGTCATACCGACAACGAGATTGAGTTCCTGTGCAATTCTGACCAGACGGCTCTTATCCGTGGGCAAGGCGCGGGAGACAACACGAAGATGAGGAAGGATTTCTTTCAGTTCTTCATCTGTTTTTTCTGCCAACTCTGCAGAAGTCAAAGCAACATCGTCATTGCTGGTAAGAAGGCCGGCTTCTTTTGCGATGGCCACAGCAGTTTCTTTGCGGTCGCCAGTAACCATAACGACCTGAATACCTGCGTTCTGCACTTCTTTAATTGCATCGACCGCTTCCTTACGGACATTATCTCTGATACTGATTACACAAATGAGTGTGAGATTTTCATCGTCCTTATCACCATCAGCTTTGGCAACGGCCAATAGTCTCATGGAACGTCCCGCCTGAGTATCAATGTAGGTAGTCAGGTAGTTTTTCTCGATGAGTTCCTTTACTTCGCCATCTTCATCTATGTAGTGAGTGCATTTTTCAATGATTTTCTCAGGTGCACCTTTAATGTAAGTTACGCTTTTTCCGTCGCGTGTAATCGTAACGCTGGAACTCTTCTTGTTAGAGTCAAAGGCGTTGAAATTCTTGACATCTTCACGGCTAAGAGAATTCACAGCATCAGAAGCTACCAAGAAGGACATCAGCGCACGGTCAGTACTGTTTCCGCCGATGATACTGCCGTTACTTGCCATTGCACTATTGTTAATACCGATGCCGGTAATAATGTCCATTGCCAGAGGAGAAGCCATCTTTTTCAGGCCATCAAACACCTTGACATTACCGGTTGCCATTTCTACAACAGAAAGACGGCCTTCGGTAATAGTACCGGTCTTATCACTGAATAAGATGCTGAGGCTGCCTGCGGTTTCCAGACCATTGATTTTCCTGACGAGGACATTATCCTTGGCCATTTTCAAGCTCTGGAAAGACAACAGAATGGAGGTGAGCATGGGCAAGCCTTCGGGAACTGCGCACACAATAATTGTGACAGCAACCGTGATGGCATCCATAACCAGACGAATCCACTCGTAAACGCCCGAAGGAATAGCACCGCTGATGAGAGTCTTTGCCAAAACACCTACAACGATACAGATTGCGCCAATATAGCCGAAAGTTGAAATCTGCTTTGCCAGCTTTCCAAGCTTAACCTGCAGAGGCGTCTCACGAGTGTCCTCCTGCACCTCAAGCGCCAGCTCGCCGAACAGTGTTTTATCACCGACAACCTTGATTTCCATGTAAGCTTCACCGCCACAGACAACTGTTCCGCGGTAAGCATAGTATTTATTCAGAAGATCCTTTGTGTCGTAGCTTTCACCACTCGGCATAGGAATCTTATCTGCTTCTTCGGTTTCACCATTAAGGGCAGCCTGATCAACTTTGATTGCACCATCAACTATTTCGCCGTCGGCTGGGATTTTGTCGCCCGCCTGAAGGAAAACAATGTCTCCAACGACGACTTCACTGACGTGGATTTCTTCAAGCTTTCCGTCACGAATGACTTTGGCCATTTCTTTCGCTTCTTCTTCAGCCTTCAAAGCAGATGCTTTACCCTCTTGCTTGTTTTCGCTGAAAGAAGCGACACCATTTGCAATCATAATTGCGACCAGAATACCTACCGGCTCAAACCATTCGGCCTGATGCAGGAAGAACAAAACAACCTGTACGACCAAGGCGACCAATAAGATCATGATCATAGGATCCTTGAAGCCTTCAAGAATCTTTTTCCATAACGGATCAGGGGGGATCTGCGTCAAGGTATTTGAACCGTTTTTCTTACGGCTCTCTTCAACCTCGTTTTGCGATAGTCCATTAAACTTCATTATCTGTACCTCTTTCTGCTGGTTTCATTAGCCAGCTTTGTTTGAAATATCTTGTGCTATTACAAATTCCGCGAATGAAATCAATCTTTGGGGTCATTTGTGAATAGGCGGTATATCAAGCCCGGAAGGAACATGATACCTACCATAATCCAAAGCACACCAAACACTCTGGTAGTAGAAGACCGAATAATCCAAACCGATGGTGCAGTAACAACAAGAAGGATTCCAACAGCTAAACTAATGCTCACAATCAGTGCGAGCACTAATTCATCTTTGAATGTGGTTTTATCATTTCTAAACAAACCAAACTTCATTTCAGAACCCCCTTATCTGCCGCATGTAACTTCGACCAAAAGCCCTTTATCATCATTAGACATGCGGAATACTGCGCCATCTTTCAGCAGGACTGCTTGCCCAATCGGTACAAGATTGCCGCTTGGAGATGTCATCCCTTGAATGTTGTGATTAACCAAAAGCCATTGTCCTTGATGCTTGCAGACATAAGCCATCATGTTTCTATCTGCTTTTTCATCAGGAAATGTATTGGCAATCACATGCCATTTGAAGAGTGGCATATTGTGATACACATCTACTTCGCCAGCTGATACCCACTGACCAGCTTTCCCTCTAAGTTGACTCTTGAGATGAAGTCGGACAAGATTGTCTTTCTTTACACGTGTTCCGCAGAAAGGACATACCGGATTATTCGTGTCGTGTAACACAAACCATTTGGCTGCACAGTTAGGATTTTCACACGGGTGCAACAAGTCCCATGTCTTCACCAGGGCTTTTTCCCATTCCATTGCTGTTGGTCTTTCATTCGGGTTATGCAGGCCATCAACAAAGGCGCGAATGAACAAGGACTCTAAAGACGGGCCGAGATCTTTAATTGTCACATTCAGATCACGTGGCCGGTTGCTTCGGTCGTTTGGGTTTTCAATAAACAGTGCCTTTGGCCCCATGCTCAAATAGTCATCCAGATTTGGATCATCAGAGTATGTTTTAGGTCCGGATAACGGGTGTCTCAACAAGAGATATTCATAAATCAGAACCGCCAGCGCGTGAAGATCGGTATACGAACAAGGAAGTTTTCTCTGCGGATCACCAAAAGGCAGGGCCATTGTCTCCAATACTTCAGGCGCAATATATCCACCTGTGCCAATAACTTCTGGAGGATAAACGCCCGGAACAACTAAAGAGTCTATGTCTATTACCACACAACTTCCTGTCGTTGGATCGACTAATACATTGTTGCAGGATAAATCCGAGTGTGCCAAACCCGCCTGATGCATTCTTCGGATCGATCTGGCCAAGGAGATTGACATTTGAAGCATTGCGCGAAAATCTCCGAGCTCCTGTTCCTTAATGAACCTTCTGAGTTTGGCAGATGTAAACCATTTGCTTTTTTTGTCTTTACCTTTCAGTTCTGAGCTAAGCTCCGGAACAACCGAAGCATTCTCAGAAAAGAAATAATTAGGCGGGTATGCCGGACAAACAATACCGAATTCTGGTTGAGTCACTATCGCAGTTGGCCAGCAAAACTTTCCTGCGAAATATCGCGCCATTATGTCACTATTACCTCTTGCACCGCCAGCTTGTTCAGAGAGCGTAGGATTATACTTTCCGATAATTGCCTCGATGCGTTTTCTCAGGTTTGGGTCTTTGGCGACTTCCGGATTATTGAAAAACTGCACAACGTAAGACTTGTCGGGCGCAAAATAGGTATATTTCATACCGCCGCGAGGAGGATTCTCTTTTATGACATATTGAATCTTGCTACCATCCGCCAACGTGGCTTCAGCTATCTGGCCCATCTTTTCACACCTCCTTACATTGTTACAACGACCAATGTGCGATCATCGAAAGATCCACGCTCGACATAATTGTCGAGCCAGATTTTCAGTTTCTCACTGAGGTCGGTATTTTTTTCGTTTTCTTCAAGCTCAAGTCGCGCCAAATTTAAAGCTGTGGGATCCTTCCACAAGTCTTCCAAGGTCAACCCGGTAGATTCAAGAATTCGATTTGTATATTGAATTGGAATTTTGACATTTTGGTCATTCACCCAAGGATACACAAGTGGATCTGGAATGCGCTTGAAAAGCTTCATCTGGGCTTGCGTCAATGTTGCCACGGAAATAGGTTTTGAGGGTTTTTCCAAAATTCCATTAACAATCAAATCGAAGTACAACCGACGCATTTGTGTCTCATTGGGGAAATAATCATCTGCGACGCCATCGCTCATAACCATGACGGTATCAACAACTGTTCTGGAAATCTTTGTACGGTGCTGAAGCGTCTCGATATTCTTCATTTGAGAAGATGTCAAGAAATCAGTTTCACCCGAAAAATCACCGCTATCGGGAACTCCCATGAGTTTCATTGAGTTAGAAAATTCACCCTCGGAATTAAGAATTGCAATCATTCCATCTCCGATTTGGCACGAAATCACAAGATGTTCTTTCGTAATCTCACTGATTGGAATCAATACTGCAATCAACAGAGTTCCAGATAAATCCTTGAATTGAAGACCTCGACCAAGAATCTTTTCATATTCAGGATTGGTTTTCCGGGAATAGAAGGCAGCTTCAACAGCCTCATGTGCTTTGATAACTGACTGCTGCACAACGCCAGCAAGGACACCGCATGCTTCCATGCACTTTGAGTCTGTAAGTGCCAATGTCAAATGTTCTTTCAGTTCAGGTTTATCTGTAAACAGCTTCTCAAATGAACTCACCAAAAAGCCAATTGCTGCCTTACAAGATTCTCTGGCTCCAATACGTGAAAATTTCTTGGAGCCAGCGCCATCTGAAACAGCAATAAACGTCATGCGCTCGTAATTGGCGACCTCATACCAGTCATCACAATTTGTGCCTTCATGTTTATGCTTTTTACCTCTAACACGCGCTGCGACAACCTTGCTTCCCGGGAATTTAACCGTCCCATTGATATATTCAGGAACAGGTTCCGGCTCGTGCGAAGGAATGGGGAGATATTTCCAAAGGTTCGCTGTATGCCCAGTTACTTCTTCATTGCTGAGCGCTTTTTGTTGAGCACTTTGCGCAGATGCTTTTTGTTCTTGTGCCAGTGTTGCCTGAACTGGAGATGATAGTTGAGGTTCTTGCGTTATTTTGTCGTCAATCGGTGGTATGGTTTCAGATTTTTGAATAACTTGCGCAGATGCTTCTTCTGTAGCAGGAGGTGCGTCTTCTTCGGTAGCATCAGAAAACTCTGAATGAGCTAGAACTACGTCTTCTGCAATGATGTCTGCACCTTCATTCGCAGATTCATTTACATCTACTGTTTTATTTTCTTTAGCTATGTCATTGGCGGTAGATTCGCTTATGACATTTTCATTTGGTTCAGACATATCATGTCCTCCTTCTGCATAATTGCCTCAATCAGGGGACAACGACAAATCCCTGAGGAGGAGGCGGAAGTTCGATTGCGCTACCCGGCTTTGCATCGAGGCTCTTAGAAGACATCTTGATAGAGCCAGACACCCATGCAAAGAACTGAGCCATATCACCAGCAGAAAGAGTATTCATCATCAACACACTTTCTGTAATCTGTTTAAGATAGGAGGTGTTTGCACTAGAACCTGCAGCACAGGCAATAATATTAGCGACCTTCAAAGACTTGATTTTCTGAGCAGCCTGATTGAATGCTTCAATATCAGTAGGAGAGCCATCAGTCAGAATGAATACCAGTGGACGCCAATCGCCCTTCTGAGTTTCAGTGGATTTGCGGACTTCGTTGTTGACGCAGTCAATGAGGACATTTAATGCTCCACCAAGCGCAGTAGCTCCGCCGGCAGAAATCTCGGGTTCCTTGAACTGCATGAGTTCAGTAAGCGGAGTAATCTGACGAGCAGAGCTATCAAACGTAATAACGGACAGATAAGCAGTTTCAAGCGCTTGAGGATCTCCTCTTAATTCGGAAAGAAGCGCCTTAACGCCCTGCTTAACTGCTTCGATGGGCTCGCCCATCATAGAGCCAGAACAGTCGAGCAACAAATAAACCGGTAATCTGCGAGAAAAATCTGCCATGATAAAATCTCCTTTGTTTTATTATTTTCTTTATTGATAGAAACGTGGGGGCAAAATGTAGTGCACGAACGGTCTCACTCTTTTTGCTTGTTGAGTCCGGAACTCAAAGAACTCATAATCTTGAAATCAGTGTTGAAGTCATTGGTGAGCGAATCGCTAATAGGAACCATGATATCGGGAGGCACCTGATCGTCTTTCATTTGCAAAGCTCCAACAAGCCTTGGCGTGTATATTTTGGAGGCAACCAGATATTCTTTGGAATTTGCATTCATGGAAAAGACCATAATGAAGTTAACAAACTGTGCCCATCTCATAACGAACGCTCCGTTTTCGATTCTGGATATCCGTTCTTTCGATATTCCGCTCAAGCTCGCGAGGTCATCTTGTGTAAGTCCCGCAATTGCTCGAAGTCTTTTTAGATTGCTTCCAAGCTTAATGCAGTATTGTTCTTTTTCATCATCAGTGAGCTTAATAAGCACTTATTCATCTCCTCTTTTTCCACTACACCGCTGGATTGAATCCCGATATTTGTCCATCCATAAACAAACTATTTTCATTTACAAACCTCCTTGGCCTAATGAATACAAAAACAACCACAAAGCTAATTACTTTGTGGTTGCCTTTGGTTTTGCCTGATATATTTAGCGTTTTCGATATTCTGACCACAATTCTTGTGACAATCAAGCTGAGAATAAGCGCCCCAGACTGGTGCGCTTTATCTCAAGTGAGGGATGAACATACCTATCAAGCGTTATTTGCACACTTGCGTGCCCGAGGATTTCACTGAGCACCTTTGGATCAACTCCTGCCTCTATGCAACGTGTTGCGAATGTGTGGCGCAACGCATGAAAATTGAAATCCCCTAATTCACATAAGCGCAAATATCGTTTGTATCTTTCATAGTAGTTTCGGGGTTCAATAAATTTTCCTGTTCCGGTTAGCACATAGTAATTGTCTGAAGGTGATAATTCCAGTTTCAATTGCCGAAGCTTTTCGCTAAGCTCTTTCGGCAGTGGGATTAGCCGTTTTGATGACGGAGTCTTCGGCGTATTAATCAGAATCTTGGTTTTTGCTGTGGAGCCGCCAACATTCTTCACTCTAAGAATAGTCTTATTCACCGATATCGTCGAATTTACGCAGTCTATGTCTTTCCATTGAAGGGCGCATATTTCTCCTATTCGCAGCCCGGTATACAAGCAAAGATAAACCCCGAACTTATAAGAATCTGTTGTTGTACAAACAAAGGTTTCCAACCGTTCGCGCTGGCTCGGCGCTAATATTTGAATTGTGGGATGTCCTTGCTTGGGGACCAAAAAATCTATTGGAGCATTCAAAATGTAATGCTTTTCTTCTGCGTACTTTAATACCAGCTTTAGAACGGAGGCAATATCCTTAACTGTTTTAGTAGCCAAACCTTTTCCTTGAGCTTTTCCGTTGCTCAACAGCTTCTTAACATAGCTATTGCCATCATCTCGTGTAAACTCAGAAACCGGCATTAATCCCAAGTCTGGAATTAGATGTTTCTCCGAGATCTCCACATATCTGGCATATGTTGAAAATTTTATCTCGAACTTGTGATCCTCAAGGTATTCTTGTATGATCATACCTAAAGACTTTGCGGGTAAAGATGAAGACGGATGAGATTTTAGTTCCTGTAAAACGGCTTCTCTTTTTTTCTTGACCTCAGCATAGGTTTTAGCATATACTGACGCATAGAGTGCCTTTCCTCTTGAATCGCGCCCTTTGACATAACGTGCTTCCCACCGTCCATCTTTGCGTTTCCAAATGTTTTCTCCGTGCCTTGACATATGTAATGAGCTCCTTCCTTGGCCCGTGGAATAAAAGGGCCAAGGTATATTTTAATAGAAATAATTGACCAGAAATCTGACAGTGAATGAATGTTTCCGAGCGGTCGTGGTATGTTTTTTTCGTGCCACGGCCGCTATTTTTTATATTTTTTTGCCAAAACCTTGATTTTTCACGTCATATGCAGTATAATATTGTCGTGAGTTGACAAGAACCCGTCATCATGACGGTTTTTTGATCCTGTACAAAGTAATTAGCTTTGTGGTTGTAATGAATAAAATTTACATAGTGAGTGTCATTTTTGACACTCACTTTTTTGTTCTTCAATCTTCTTTCTCATAATATTCAAATACTATAAACACAGTTTTCGACTACATAATATTTATAGTATATCACTTCGCCGTATGGATATCAATAGTCTATGGCAAAGCAATTACAATATTTATAGACTATATAGTGGAGAGGTGAGTGATTAGAAATGAGTGATATCGCAAAGATCATTGGGCAACGCATCAGAAACTACCGGACGCAAAAAGGACTCAGCCAGGAAAAACTAGCCGAGCTTGCCGGCTGCCATCCCACATATATCGGGCAATTGGAACGTGGTGAGAAAAACGCCACTTTGGAAAGCGTTGAGAAGATTGCATCAGCTATGGGTATTTCACTGTCCGAGCTATTCGATAAGTTGGGAAAGAGCGGCAGCAGCAACATTGCGGCCAAATGCTATGACTTGGTTGCCTCTAAGAACGAGGCAGAGCAGAAGCAACTCTATAAAATGCTTCAGGAAATGGACAAATACAAAAATCAGTCACAACCTCCGGCAAAGCCGGAGGCTTGAATAAGCCCTAGAAGGGCTTTTTACCGGCTGGCATCTAAAGATGCACTGAATGATTTTTCACTTGCATCAAATGCCCTGCCGCCCGTAAACGGGCATCAGCCGTTTTTATCGAGTGCATACGAATTTGTTTGATTGTTATTCTCGACTCGCTTCGCTCGATGCTTGAAGCTAAAGCTTTTTTACGGGACACCTCCACCGGCATAGCCGGTGGTTTCCGAAGCCAATGAAAAAACACGGTGCCACCCGACGAAGGGTGACACCGTGTTCTGCTTAGTAGGCGACTACGCCATATCCGAGAATTTCATAATAGCCAACCGGGTACTGATTGACGCGGCAGCTATCGCCGGAGTTGCCCTCGATGGTGTAGACAACGCCGTTTTCGACCTTCTGGACGATACCGACATGGTCGGACTGACTGTCCTGCGGGCCGGAGCTGCCCTTGTTGTCCCAATCGAAGAAGATAATCATGCCGGGCGAGGGCTCCATGGCGTTATCCGCCCACTGCCCACGCTCCCGGAACCACTGGACGCCGTTGACACATCCGGCGAACTTGGGAATGACACCGATGTCGATATAGCCGCATTCGTTTGCGCACCAGCTGACGAAGCAGGCGCACCACTCCACACGGCTGCCGAAGCCGTACCATGACCAATAGGGCTCTCCGCCTACATTGCCCACCTGTGACAGCGCCACGGCAACGATTTGGTCATCCACTCCGTAGATTCCGTAAAGCACCGCTGCCCACATGCTGCTGTCCTGTGCAAGCAGTTCTGCAAGCTGCTGCTTTTGATCCTCATTGAAGCCGTACTGCGCAGCCATCTCATCCGCCGTCTTGTGGCTGACAGTAATATAGAGCGTCGTAATCGTCTCCTGCGTTTCTTCCTCAAGGATATTGCCGTTGCCGTCATCCGTCTCCACAATGACCGTCTCGGTCTTTGTTTCCGTCCGGTGGGTGATCTCATTCATCTCCCAAAATAGGTCCTTCAGAAGCTGTTTCTTTTCCGGAGTGATCGTTGCCACCTCCTGAGGGTTATCCGGATCGGAGGTCGTTTTGACGGCATAGATCGACAGCACCTCCGGCCACACGGCACGGGAACCGGACATTTCAAGCGCATCGTATTCAACGGAATCCTTAATGACATCCAGCTCGTTCTGGTAATCCATGTTGATTTCCTGAATGACCTGCCGCATCGTCTTTTCTGAGCCGGTATCTTCGCTGGAGAAGAAAATGCCGAAGCAAGAGCCGACAATCAGCGCAATGAGACAGATAACAACAATGACCACAACCGCAACCCAACCTCCGGCAGCGATAGCCGCAGCCAGTGCTTTCATCGCCGCTGCGATGGCCTTGATTGCCGCCGCAACAGCTTTCGCCGCCGCGACAGCCGCTTTGTAGGCGGCTATGGCAGTCTGGCGGGCAATCTCCGCCGCTTTCTGTGCAGCCTTTGCAGCCGCAGCCGCTGCCTTTTGCGTTGCCTTCGCTGTTGCCTCTGCAGTTTTGATAGCAGCCTTGGAGGTTTTCTCCGCAGTCTTTACGGCCCTCTCCGTTGACTTTACCGTTCCCTTTGCACCGGCTTTTACGGTCTGTTTCCCGGCAGAACGAACAGACTGCTTGATGGTGCGTTCAGTACGCTCCGCAGATTTGATGGTCTGGTTTCGTCTGCTCCGGATGCTTGTCCGTGTGGCCTCCGTATTTTGCCGCGCTGCCTGCCGTGCAGCCTCCTCTCGCGGCGTTCTGCTTGGCGCGCCCCTACGCAGCTCCTCCTCATAGCGGCGAACCCGTTCTTCATTTTTGTGGATGCGCTTTTCATTGCGGTGCTCCCGGTGCGCCTCCTTGCCTTTTTCAATGGCTTTTTTCGTTTGGCCGGAAACCTCGTGCCAAACCTGATCGGTCACATCCTCAGCGGCATAGCGGATTTTGTCCTCCGCGTACTCGGAGGGGGAAATCTGACCATCGTCCATCAGGTTTTCCGCCTGATCCTTAGAACGGACAAGGGCCGTCTTCATGCGCTCGGAGACAACCGCCGCTTTATCAAGAATCTTGATATCCTTAACGCTCTCTCTCGTTTTTATCCTGCCCAAAGCCATCGCCTCCCTTCAGAGCAGACAAGTCACACCTTCTTCGCTACGACAACGAAGCGACCGTTGGGATAGGTATATTCGCAGGTGGAAAGGGTCAAAAGCTGGTCTCCGTATTCAGCAGTAACCCCCGTATCATAGAGCTGTCTTGCATGGATATTCTCCATGAACTCAGCAAACTGAGCCTCATCCATCAGCGTGTATTCGTTGTATTTGAAGGTCTCGCGGTTCGTATTGAATTTGAAGGCGGCAATGACCTCATATTTGCCGAAGCTGGAGAGCGTGTCAAAGGCAATCTCCGGATGCTCTTTGCAGAAGTCGGCATCGGTGTATTTGCAGAGGTCGGCAAACATAGAGCCGTCGTTCATGTGGTGGCCGTAAATCACAAGGTTGTTGCTGATCCCGGTCATACAGGCCTCGTCAATATAGGGAACGCCGTAGTCGCTATATGATTTATCAAAGCTGCGCTTCAGATAGAAGTCCGGCTTGTTTGGAGTCTGCATGACGGGGTAATTGACATTCGTACCATCAATTCTGATCCAGCCGATAAAGTCGTTGTTCTGCGCAAACAGCGCCGCATACTTTTCACGGACCAGCGCCGCCTCTGCTGCTGCCAGTTCTTCTGCACTCAGATCGGCTTCCTCCGCTTCAGTGGCCTTCTGCGGCTCGTCGATTTCCGTAATCAGATTTGTCAGATCGTCAAATGCCGCCTTGCTGTTCTTGGCATCCAGATACTGATGCGTAAACATGGCGCTGCAAAAGATCACTGCCGCGCCGAGTACGGAAACGATGATGATTCCAAGGGTTTTCTTTTTCATTTCGTATTCCTCCCAAAAGAATGGAGGACGGGGTTAATCCCGTCCTCTTGCAAATTTGCCCTCACCGGGGCGTGTAGTCATAAGCTGATAGAGTTTGGTGTTCTGCGGGAACCGATTGATGAAGGGTACCAGCGCAGAGCCGTATTTGATCAGTCCGCAGCCGGCGTCGGCATTGGTGATATAGCTCATCTGCTCATTGGAGATGTTCAGGAGCTTGGCAAGCTGCCCTCTGTCGGAGGCAGCCTGATTCAGCATAACCACAAATTCCGAGTTGGAAAGCATGGTGCTGGCCTGAACGGAATCCAGCAGATACTCCACATTCTGCGTGATCGCCGTGGGATATGCGTTGCGCTTACGGAACTGTCGCCATGCGGAGTTAAAGAACTGCGCCGAGAACTCGTTCTCGAACACCACATGGAACTCGTCAATAAAGACATGGGTGCGCTTGCCCTTCTTCCAGTTCAGCGTCACGCGGTTGAGCATGGTGTCCGTGATCACCAGCAGACCGGTGGGCTTGAGCTGGGAACCGAGACCGTGAATGTCGAACACCACGACACGCTTGTCGAGGTCCACATTGGACTGCTTGCCGAAGATGTCCAGAGAACCGGTGGTATAGAGCTCAAGGGACAGCGCAATCTGCTTCGCTTCAGGCTCAGGCTGCTCCAGCAGCATATCGCGTAGGGTGCAGAGAGTGGGAATCGTCCCGGTGTCCGCCGCATTGCGGTACACATTGGTGATGCAGCGGTCGATGATAGACTTGTGCTGCGGGCCGACGCCCTTCTTGTCGATCTGCTCGATGAGGGACATGATGAACTCGGACTTTACGACAATGGGGTTGTTTTCACCGTACCCGTCCACCATATACATGGCATTCAGTCTGTCTCTGCCGCCGGCAGACACACGGATCACCGAGCCGAGATCGCCCATAGCTTCAATAAGCGGCGCGTATTCTCCCTCGGGGTCACAGATCAGAATATCATCGTTGGTGTTCAGAATGAGGAAGGTGATCAGCTCCTTTGCCGAGAACGACTTACCGGAGCCGGGAACGCCGAGCAGAAATGCGGACTGGTTCAGGAGATTTGCCTTGTTGCACATGATGAGATTGTGGGAAATGGCATTTTCACCGAAGTAAATGCCGCCCTTATCCATGATCTCCTGCACCTTGAAAGGCATCAGCACCGCAAGGCTCTCCGTGGTGAGCGTTCGGAAGGCATTGATTTTTCGCGTACCGATGGGGAGCACCGTATTCAGTCCATCCGTCTGCTGATACTTCAGCGTTGCCATCTGGCACATGTGCTTTCTCGCCGTAGACAGCACCGTTTCCGTATCCAGATCCAGCTGCTCCTTGGTGTCTGCGGTAATCACCATTGTGACCACCGCAAACATCATGCGCTGGTCACGGGTAGTCAGGTCGTCCAAAAACTCCTTGGATTCCTTGCGCTGAAGCTCCATGTCGTAGGGAACCACAGCGGAGAAATTGTTGTTCTGATTCTGCCTTCTCTGCCATCCGGTGATGTTCGTTTCCACGCCCAGCAAGAGGCGCTCCACCTCACGGACGGCTTCATCGGTAGGAATGGGGATCACATCAATGGAGAGCATGAGATTGCGGTTTAGCTCGGTCAGCTCCGAGAACATGCTGTCCTTGATATAGCTGGCGTAGTCCTTGAGGAAAAGCACTCTGGCATATTTCTCGCCCAGCTTGATATGATCCGCAGCACGCTCTATGCTGTCCGGGCAGATGTAGTCACGAAAATCATGCCCCAGACGCGCCTTCCGGTTCATATCAAACGAGAATGCCGCCTCATCACCGGGGCGATAAAAGTCGTGGAGAATGCGCAGCCGCTCAACGGCGTTCAGGGGCACACACTTGGAACCCAGATTTGCGAAATGGGCGGTCAAATCCGCTCCGATTCTCGCAAAATATGCCCGTGCTTCCTCGATGTCTTTCTTCGCCACAGTGATGGTAATATACTTTTCCTGTGTGATGCCGTTTGCTCCTGTTGCCTTGTCCAGGAGCATATCGTTATACTCCTTACGGTACTCATCCAGCCCGTCCTGCTTCATGGGCATCAGGATGGATTCCTCAAAATCAGACCTGTTCAGCCTGTGATTGTTGATGGTGATCTTCGTGACAGCTCCGCTGTCCAAGCTGTTCAGAAGCTCCGAGTATGTCAGAAACATGCTCTCTTTATCCTCACGGCTTGCCACCAGATAGTTGATGTCCGAGAATCGGAAGGACTTAGAGAACTTATTCCCAACCTTAAAAATGCCATCCGGCCAGATGTTCTTGATTGGAATAAGATCCTGCACCTTTCTCGGAACCTTAAACTTCTCCTTGTCCTGTGCGAGGATCGCTTTGATGCTCTTAATCATTGTGCTTGGAAACCTCCTTTTCGCGTTCATCGATAGCGTCCTTCAACGCCTCGTAGTAGATATTCACCGGCTCGAACTTGATCTGCTTGGGCTCCAGCATTTCGCTGCGGAGCCAAGCCCACACAAATTGCTCTGCGGTCATACCGTTGTAGTTCACAAAGCCCATTGCCGCAAAGGGTGCAGCACCAAGGATGCACATCCACGAAACTGTCTCGGTTCCCACATAGGGCTTCAAAACAAAGTACAAAAGCACCGCAACGCCAACAGCCAGTAAAGAAAAAACGAACTGTCTGAGGGACAGTCCGAAAAACATGGACTCGGTATAGTTCCGAATCTCTCTATTGATTTTGACCTCCATTTTCATTCCTTTCCCGGCGCAGAGCCTCCTGAAGTTCCTCCTTGCAGACACATTCCTCTGCAAGACAATTTACTTCGCCTTTCTTTCTGCCGCCGTAATAGAGACAATATTTGCAATCGCAATCAGCCGCGGTATATCCGCGCCATTGATTCAGTACACGCTTTGCCATATCAGATCCCCATCATCTCCTTCACAAGCCTGTCTGCCATCTTCACTGCGCCGACCAGAATGAGCATATTGAAAATCAGCTCGCCGATGTAGCTCCACACCATAGAAGCCGGAGCTGCATTCGGATCAACAACAGGCGGGCTGGAGGCAAACACCGAGAAGATGATGCAGGCCAAGACGATGATTGCACCCTCCAGGCACACCGACGTATAGCTTTTTAGGAAGCTCTTTCCGATGTTCTGCGTAGGCTCTCCGGCAAAGGCGGAAAGCGGAACAGGCGCAAGTGCGGTGTACATATACATTTTGAAAAAGCGGCCATATACACTCAAAATCATCACGAAGGACAGCACCCAAATGAACAGGCCGCCGATCAGCGTCACCGCCCACAAGGGGATAGACTCAAAGAATCCACAATCCTCCACCGCTGTGATGATCTCCTGCGGCAGCACCGTTGCCTGCGGGCTTCCAAAGCCGGCAGAATTCATGATCGTACTGACCACGCCCTGGATAATCTCCAAAATTGCCATCATCAGCTCCATGCCGTAGGTAATCAGGCCTTTAGCAATCGCAAAACGGACGAACAACTTCACCGCGTGCTCCGGCTTTTTCAGCTCTGCAAAGGAACCGCAGGTTTTCACAACTCCCACCACAAAGAACAGAACCAGCAGAGCATAGCCGATAGCCTGCAGCGCTCCGTGGATGCTGCAAATAATCGACCAGATCGAGCCGCCTTTGAATGTCTGCAGTGACTGCGTGATCAGCTGCCAAATCTCAGACAGCTTATCGTTCCATACTTCCAGTGCATTTTCGAGGTTTTGAACAACCCAGTTATCCGACATTCATTACACCTCCCTTCGGGGCGGTCTTTGCGACCGCCCCTTTTTCGGAAACCGGATCAACCGACGATGAGGTTGAGGATTTCCTTGGCAAAGGTGATGACGACACCGCCGGCCAGGGTCAGGAAACCGTTGGAACGCTGGCTGGGATCGTGGGACTGGAAGCTGAGACCGACCTGCACAATGCCCCAGCCAAGCAGAATCAGGCCGACCGCACGGATGAGGCCGAAGATAAAGTCGCTGAGGTTGTTGACGACGGTAATGGGGTCGCCTGCGGCAAAGGCGGTCACGCCCATGCTCATGGTAAGCGTAAGGGCGAGGACAGCCATCACATAAATGCGGTAGCCCTTCTTGACCTTGCCGGGAATCTCCGGCTTGTTGGTGTTCTTCTTTGCATTAAGTTTCTTCATTGTCTTTTTTCTCCTTTTCATCAAGTAGTTCTTCCAGCTCCTCTTCCGAGTAGAGCAAGAATTCATGTTTTTCTGCCTCCATCTTTTCGGCGTTTTTGACAGCCTTCTTGTCGAAGCTGAACGCCATGGAAGCGATACTTCGGGTATCTTCGCCGTGAGTATAGGCCGGTGCGGAACCGTCCGTCGTAAGCGCCACATTGGGATGATGAAGGATGTCATACTTGAGATCCCGGATGGGGCGCTCCCCGCGTATAAAAAGAAGTGCGTACTGGTTGTCCAGCATACGCACCTCGTCAGGTGTCATCAGCTCTCGTCCGGCAAGCTGATAGTTGGTGGAATAGCTTCCGTTTCTGCCGCGAGACCGTCCGTAGGTATTTGTATCGATGGTCTCCTTGCCCAGCAGCTTGGAAACATACTCATGGGTACTCTGCTCGTTGCCGCCCAGATACAGAAACTCGTCACAGTTACCCACGATGCTCTCCCATTGCTTCTCGAACAGAGCTTTCAGCTGCGCAAGATTCTGAATGATGATGGAAACGGAAATCTCACGGCTTCGCATGGTGGACAGGAGCTTATCAAACTCATCCGGCAGGGCGACATCGGCAAACTCGTCCATGACGAAATGCACATGCACGGGCAGCCTGCCACCGTGAACGGAGTCGGCCTGATAGTAGAGCTGCTGAAACAGCTGGGTATAAAGCATACCCACGATGAAATTGAAGGAACTGTCGTTATCGGGAATTACGGCGAATACCGCCGATTTCTTTTCGCCGATTTGCCCCAAATCCAGTTCATCGCATTGGGTGATACCGGCCAGCGAATCCAGATTGAACTTTTCCAAACGGGAGACAAGGGAAATCTGGATGGATTTCAGCGTCTTAGCGCTGCCGGAGTGATACGCCCGATAATACTTGAGGGCGATATGCTCCGGGTTTCTTTCCTCCAATCTCTCAAAAAGCTCATCGAGAACCGATTGATACTCCTCGTTGTCCTCCTTTACATCGCCGGCTCTGATCATCTCCATAACCATGGAAAAGTTCTGCTCATCGGGCGGAGCCTCATAATGGAGATAGCAGACAAGGGCCTTGAGCAGCATCGCCGCCGTCTGATCCCAGAACGGGTCCTGTGTCTGCGAACCTTTGGGCGTTGTGTTCTTAAAGAGGTTTGTGGTAAGCCGCTGAATATCATCATCGCTGCTGATATACACGAACGGGTTGTAGCAATGGCTTTTCTCCATATCAATAAGATCAAGGACTTTTATTTCATAGCCCTTCTCCTCCAGCAGATGACCGGTATCCCGGAGCAGTTCACCCTTTGGGTCAAGCACAACGAAAGAAGTATTCGCATTCATAATGTTGGGCTTGGCGTAGAAGCGTGTTTTACCTGCACCGGAACCGCCGCATACAAGTACATTCAGATTTCTGCGGTGCTTCCTTCCGTCCAGGCCGATAGCTACATTTTGCGTCAGCAGCTTGTTTTCCGTCTTATCCTTGTTGGCATATTTCTTGTTGACCGAACCAGCCGCGCCCCATTTAGCTGATCCGTGCTCTTCTCGCCGTCTGTAATTGTGCTCCGTGGAAAGATAGACGCCGATGGCGATCCCGTACACCAAAAGCAAAGTGAGGACAGTTTTTACACTGTCCTCACAAAGCTGTATCTGGAATGGGTTTTGCATCACCGATCCGAACTGCCGAACCAGTCCGGGCAATCCATCCTTTAAGCAAGGAGCAATCAACAGGCCGAGCCACACAACCGGAATTATGCCGCAAAGATAAAGGATCACATTCTGCTTGGAGAGCTTATCTTGCCTCACGGTCGGCTCTCCGTTTCTCTTTCTTTGTTGGGGCATCAATGACCTTCAGGATCAAATCGTTAATGTCTTCTGTGGGCTTTTCGTCCCGGAGAAGATCGTTCCG
>JABLTO010220509.1_pt1 | contig 118931 bp, 109 predicted proteins | sample 7160091 | NCBI WGS metagenome assembly JABLTO01 (sample SAMN14651225, study PRJNA627086) | human gut metagenome | isolation source: feces | host: Homo sapiens | reverse complement strand
TACCGCTGCGCGAGGTACAAAAGCAATACGGGAGATTGCACCATGCACTTTATCCGTGAGGAAACGCTGAAACGGTTTGTGCTGCGCCGGATATTTGATGTAACCGCCATGTTCTTTGAGGACATTATGAGTTTCCAAAAGGCGGTGTATGAGCAGCGGTTTGAAGAAGCAGAAAAGGCTGCAAAAAAGCGTAAGCGGGAAATCGCCCAAGCCGAAAAGCGGATAGCGGAACTTGACCGGATTTTCAAGCGCATTTATGAGGACGATATATCCGGCGCAATCTCTCACGAACGATTTTTGAAGTTGTCCACCGAGTATGAGGCGGAGCAAAAAGAACTGACGGAGAAAGTCCGGGCAGACCGGGAAATGGTGCGCACCTACGAGCAGGACAAGGCGGATTTTGACAGTTTCGCGGCGGTCATTCGGAAGTATGTAGGGGTTACCGAACTCACACCCACGATTGTCAACGAGTTTGTAAAGAAGATTATCGTCCATGCGCCGGACAAGTCCAGCGGCCACCGGCGGCAGAAAATCCAGATTATCTGGAACTTCGTCGGAGAACTGAAGCAGGACGAGGAAACGCAAACCGTTGAACGGCAGAGAAAAAGCAGGACAGCATAGCAAGTTGCCATGCTGCCCTGCAAGATACGATTACTTCCTTATGGGTGTGCGGCTAAGCCACATAGGCGCTTTCATATTGCATAATTTTATTTGACGCCGGCCGCAAATACCTTCAAGCTTCTGTTTGCTGCGCTGCGCCTTATTTTTATCCAACGCACTCGCGTGCGAGCGGCACGCATATCGAAAAGCCGAATCCAATTATTCTTGCGCCGTTAAAACCGAGCTGACGCATTATCCACATTCTTTTCTTCGGGGAACGGAATTCCGCTAATTCCATTCCCCTGCAAAGGCCCATTCAAGTTAAAGATCACTTTTCTTCCGCCATTTCAAAAGCAGCGCTGAATTGATAATGACGAGCACGGAGCCTGCGTTATGCACAAGCGCGCCCACCACAGGGTTAAGGATTCCATCCATTGCAAGGAAAATAGCAAGGAAGTTCAGCCCCATTGAAAACGTTAAGTTAATCTTGATCGTCGTCATCATGCGTCTGGAAAGCGCAACAAGATGGGGCAACTCCTTTACTTCATCATCCACAAGCGCAATATCCGCAGCTTCTACCGCAATGTCGCTGCCTACGCCGCCCATCGCGATGCCAACCGCCGCTTTTTTCAGCGCAGGAGCATCATTGATTCCGTCGCCAATCATGCAAACCGGATTTCCGGCATCTTGATCCTGGTCAATGTATGCAAGCTTATCCTCGGGCAAGCAGTTCGAGCGCACCTCGCTTATGTTCAGCTGTTTCGCGATGGTGTTTGCAGCCTTTTCTCCATCGCCCGTTAAAAGCACAGGCTGTACACCCGTTTTTCCAAGGCGCTCGATCATGTCCGCGCTCTCCGGGCGGATGGTATCCGAAAGGGCAAGATAGCCCGCAAAGGCGCTGTCTATGGCCACATAAATTACCGTGCACCCCTGTTCCAGGTACTGCGCGGCATCCTCTGCATCCACTGCAATGCCCCGCTCAACCAGCATTTCCAGGTTGCCAGCAAGGACCTCCCTGCCTTGGATGCTGGCGCACACGCCGCGCCCCGGCAGCATTGCAAAGGCATCGGAGGGAGCAAGCCCCGCTTGATGTTCCCGCTTGTAGCTTGCAACGACCGCTTTGCCGAGCGGATGTTCGGAAAGCTGTTCTGCTGCTGCGGTAATGGCATAAAGCGCATGTTCTGTAAAGCTTGCGGAAACGCTTTTAACCGCAATGACCTTCGGGGCGCCATAGGTTAACGTTCCCGTTTTGTCAAACGCGATCTTCTTTACAGCTGCCAAACGCTCCAGCGCATCGCCTTCCCGCACAAGAAAGCCATGCTTTGTTGCGTTGCCGATTGCTGCCATAATGGCCGTTGGTGTCGCGAGCACAAGCGCGCATGGGCAAAATACCACGAGAATCGTTACTGCACGGATGATCTCCCCGGAAATGGCCCAGGTGAGCGCTGCAGCGCTCAAAGCGATCACCACAATCCAGGTGGCCCAGCGGTCTGCCAGCCCAACAATTTTCGCTTTTCCTGCATCGGCAGATTGAACGAGCCGCACCATGCGCTGGATGGAGCTGTCCTCCCCCACCTTCGTCGCCCTCATCTCAAACGCGCCGAACTGGTTGACCGTTCCACTCGAGACCTCATCTCCCACGGTCTTATCCACCGGCAGCGATTCCCCCGTCATAACCGCCTGGTTCACCGACGTTTGGCCCGAAACGATCACGCCGTCCACCGGGATGCTTTCCCCCGGCAGGACGCGCAAACGGTCGCCCACCCGCACCGCTTGTGCTGGGATAATTTCTTCCGCATCATTTTGCATGCGCCGCGCCGTTTGCGGCGTCAAATGCACCAGTTTTTCGATTCCGGCCCGCGCCTTTGCAACGGTGACCTCCTCAAGGAGCGCGCCAAGCTGCATAATAAACGCCACTTCCCCGGCGGCAAAAATCTCGCCAATGCATACCGATGCAATCAAGGCAAGCGAAACCAGCACATCCGCTTTGATGTCGAAAGCCGTAATCAGCCCTATGATTGCCTCGAGGATAATCGGAAGGCCGCAAAGCACAATCGCAATCCAAGCTGGATCAAAAGGCAGTTCAAAGGGCTTTAAAATGCTGAGGATGAGTGCGATTCCGGAAATCGCGAGTAATGCAACATCTTTTTTTATGCCGCCAAGTTCCAGCAAACCTTCCAGCTTTGCAATCAGCGTCTTCATTCCGTCCTCCTTTATACCTATAGGGGTATGCCCATATTTTATGCCTGCACCGTTCATATTGTCAAGCGGGAAGCACGCCAATTTTCAAATGAATCCTCCCATTCAGAATTCAAACTACGCAGCCTTTTGCGGCTTTATCCGATAAACGCCGCCCGTATCCCGCCCTTCCAGTGGATGCGCGCTGCGAGCGGCACGCGCATGATTCGCCCCTTGGCCAATGCTTTCGCCGCTTCTGCCTTCTTTGCATTCCATCCATCGTGCTATGCAGCACCTCCGGGTGCCACCCCCGCCCAATAAAAGGTCACCCATTCAGAAAGGTTGCATTGGATTCCGCCGCATAGCTGAATGCGTCTATAAAACCTTGCCTGCAAGACGCAGCATATGGAAAATGTGGTAGCTGCCACTTTTTTTGAGTTCTTCTTGAAGCATTGCATCTTGAGTGCAAATTTGGAACGCGTGGAGCGTTCCTTGTCGCACGCAGCTTTTACGGATTTGCCACACAGTCCCGGCAGGCGGTCTTCCTTGCCGCTTCGGGATATTGCACCTTGCATTGTTGCCAAAACCGTTGATCCTCCAAAGCCGCAGTTGGCAGCGCTCGCAAGGAGTTTTTGGGTAAGCTGCTGGGTGCTTTGCCCCCTTTCAGCATGCCAGCAGTTTCATAAGCACAGGAACGCCATATGGCCGGTACGCAAAAGAGGCATGCCAACCACGCCTCTTTTCAAAACAATGATGGGAATTTTCGTTGCAACCTTGCAGCTCCCATGCCCGGCGGGCTCAACCCATATTGGAAAACCGCTCCACCGCTTTTGTGAAGTTTTCAATGGTGCGCTCCGCATCGCCATGTTCAATGCCATCGCGCACGCAATGCTTAATATGCCCTTCCAGCACAACCTGGCCGCATTTATGCAGCGCGGATTTTGCAGCGTTAAGCTGGGAAAGAATATCCTCGCAGGGGATATCTTCATCGATCATGCGGTCGATCGCCTGCACCTGCCCAATGATTTTTTTTAATCTGCGGTGCAGGTTTTCTGAATCCATGCATTGCTTCATTCTTGCCGCTCCTTACCCATAGGTGTATATGTATACTCTATCGTGCAGCATGGGGATTGTCAAGCGCAAAGCGCCCGGCTACTTAGGCGAATTTTCCCGAAAAGCCGTTTCAAGTTCGGGCGCCATTTTGCATCTAGGAGCATATTGTGGATTATGCGATTATATGTATACGATCATTTGCTACAGGGATTCTCGCTTTTTCACATGCAGCGTGGAGCCTTGCTTCCCTATACCGGCGATGCCCGGGTGCGCCTGCATGATTTTCTCGGCAGCACGTTCGGCGAAACCGTCTGGGTAGATCGGCGGCTGCTCACTGCATTTGGTGCGCTTACGGCAGAGTTTGGCGCGCCTATCACCGTTTGCGGCGGATTTCGCCGCGTGTGCCCGGGCAGGCGGCTGTGCATTTCTCCACGCTGCGCTGGTCTGACGCTGGATGTTGGAGCCGACCTTCCTCCGCCGGAACGAGAACGGCTTCGCCGCCTTGCGCTGCGCAGCGGCCTGTTCGAATTTGTGCTTCCAGAATATGCCGCCCCCACCTGGGTCGGCGTGCAAAAGCGCATCGCGCTGCCCTGTGCGCCTCGCTGCCCATTTCCAGAGCTTTCTCCAGGCGAATGTAGCGTGTTTGTTTTTGCCCTGCAGGATGCGCTTGCCGTGCAAGGCTTTCCCTCGGACGGAGGGTTGACTGGATGCTTTGACGCTTCCACAGAGCGGGCGCTGCGGGCCTTCTGCCATGCACGGAAGATACCTTATTGCGGCGCCCTACACGCAGAAATTTGGAATGCACTTTAGCACCGCAATTCCTCTGCGCGGTTAAAAAATGGACAAAACGCCATACTTTTGCGCCCATCACAAAAGGGCCACAGAATCGACCACGCGCAACGGCTACAACCTCAAAAACAGCGTAAGCGCATAACGCGCGAAGAGGCGCCAACGGCGCCTCTTCGCGTAGCATTTGCTGTGCACAATCTATAATGCACTTTTCTTATCCGCAGATGCACACTGCACCCGCTTTACCGTTCTTCGCGGAAATAATTTGTGCCGCAGGATTTTGGCTGCGCATGCTCGCGCGACTGACGGATGCTCGTAACAATCAGAACGAGGATCGTTGCCGCATAGGGCAGCATATCATAGATCTGCATCGCAAGCCCCGGGATATTCACATACAGGCGCATAATCGTAAATGCACCGAAGATAAGGCCGCAAATGAGGCCGCGCAGCGGGCTCCAGGTGGAAAAGATCACGAGCGCGACTGCAAGCCAGCCATAGCCTGCCACGCAGTTGTGTACCCAAACGCCGGATTGGTTCACCATGCTCATGTACATGCCGCCCACGCCGCAAATGCCACCGCCGATCACCGTTGCGATATATTTATAACGCGTGACGTTAATGCCGGCAGCATCCGCAGTGGCAGGGCTTTCACCCACGGCTCTAAGGTTTAAGCCCACGCGCGTGCGTTTGAAAAACCAGGCAAGAATAAGCGCGATGGCAATGGCAAAATACACCATCCAATTATATTGAAAAAACAGCCTGGAAATCGTCTGCAATACGGGGGATGTGCTTTCTTTTAGGCCGAGTAAGTCGAGCTGCGCAAACGCTGCCTTTGTTACCTTGGACACGGTCACAAAACCGCCAGCGCTTTTGCCCAGCAGCTCGCCGCAGAAGTTAGCAAGCCCCGTGCCAAAGATGGTGAGCGTAAGGCCCGTGACGTTCTGGTTTGCGCGCAGCGTCACGGTTAGGAAGCTGTACACCAGCGCCCCAAACGCACCTGCGCCAAAGGCTGCAAGCAGCGCAATCAGCACCGAAAGAAAGCCGGAGGCTGCAAAGCCTGCATTTTTGGCCATCTGTTCATAGGCCCAGGATGCCGCAATGCTTGCGATTGCGCCCATGAACATCATGCCTTCCACGCCGAGGTTTAGATGGCCCGATTTTTCAGTGAGGATCTCGCCCAGCGTGCCCAGTAAAAGCGGCGTTCCCGCCAGAACAGCGGCAACAAACAGGCTGATAAAGTCAATACTCATGCGGCAACCTCCTTCCCGCGGAACACAAGCTTATAATTGATGAAGAACTCGCAGCCGAGCATGAAGAACAGGATGATGCCCACCAGCACTTCCGCACAGGATTCCGGCACGCCGGATGCGGATTGGAACCCTGCCCCGCGGTCGAGAGCCGCGATGAAGATTGCCACGATCAGCATGGCAAACGGGTTCATTTTGGCAAGCCAGGCAACGGTGATCGCAGTAAAGCCGATGCCGCCTGCCGTGCTTTCCGTCAGTGTTCCATCCGCGCCGGAACAAATCAAGTATCCTGCAAACCCGGAAAGCGCGCCGGAAAGGAACATCGTACGCAGATACACTTTGGAAACATTGATTCCCGCATACCGCGCGGTATTGGTAGATTCCCCAACAACTGCGATCTCATAGCCGTGTTTGGTGCGCGTGAGGTAAAAATAAGCAAGCACGACCAGAAGCAGCGCAAAAATCCAACCGATATGCACGCCAAGCACCTTCGGCAGCGTCGCAATGGGGTCAAACATGCGAATCTTTGGGAACGAAGTGCCCGCCATCTTCCAAGCCGGCTGGTAGGTGAGAAACTTCACGTACTGCAATGCAATATAGTTAAGCATGAGCGTGAAAAGCGTTTCATTCGTTCCCCATTTGGATTTGAACAGCGCAGGGATGACGCCATAGAGCCCGCCTGCCACAAAGGCCGCAAGGAACATCAGCAAAAGCAGGGCAATCTTTGGCAGCGCGCTGCCCGTTTCGGCTGCCCACGCTGCAAACTGAGCGTCATAATAGATTGCCACGGCGGAAGCCGCAATGCCGCCTACAAGGATTTGGCCCTCAGCCCCAATGTTCCAGAACTGCATTTTAAATGCAAACGCGATCCCGATCGCGGAGATCAACAGCGGCACCGCAGTGCGCGCCGTCTCTTTTAAATACATGGCCCCGCCGAATGCGCCACGCGCCATCTCACCATAAATGTTAAGCGGATTATGGCCAAGGATCAAGAGCAACAATGCTCCCGTCAGCAAAGCACCCAAAAAGGCTATCGCCCGGATGCCCCAGGCCTTTCCCGACGCGATCGACGCGCGCTTTGCAATACGCACAAAAGGGTCTTTCTGCTCTGCGCGCTGTTTCATTTCCCTGCCTCCTTTTCTCCGCCCGTATGGACCATCAAAAGCCCCACATCCTCCTTGGTTACATTCCGCGGATCAACGATGCCCGTAAGCACGCCCCCGCAAAGCACCAGGATGCGATCAGAAATCTCCATCAGCACGTCAAGGTCTTCGCCCACGAAGATCACTGCAACGCCTTTTTGCTTCTGCCCATTGAGCAAATCATAGATTTTAAAAGAAGAGTTGATGTCAAGCCCGCGCACCGGGTAAGAAACCATGAGCACTTTAGGATTATAGTGGATTTCACGCCCGAGCAGCACCTTTTGCACGTTCCCGCCGGAGAGCCTGCGCACCGGGGTGGAAGTGCCCGGGGTCACGATTTCAAGGGACTCGATCAGTTCATCGCATACCTTTTTCGCCGTTTTTCTATCCACAAGCGGGCCTTTATTGTTTTTATAGCTTCGGATGAGCATGTTGTCCACCATGTCGAGCGAACCAACCAGGCCCATGCCGAGCCTATCCTCTGGAACAAACGCGAGCGAAATGCCTTTTTTGAAGATTTCATCCGGTTTGGCGCCCACAATGTTTTCAAAGCCCGCCCCGGTTTTGAACTCGATGCTGCCGCTCTTAACGTGGTAAAGCCCGGCGATGGCTTCACAAAGCTCCTTCTGGCCCGAACCCGCAACGCCCGCAATGCCGAGGATCTCTCCGCCATAGGCAGTAAAGCTCACATCCCGCACGGCGGCAACGCCCTCTGCATTGATGCAGGTCAGCCCTTGCACGCGCAAAAGCTCTTCTTTTTCATCCACCTCTGGCCGTTCGATCGCAAGGCTGATGCTGCGGCCCACCATCGCTTCCGTGAGCGATTGCTGCGTGGCTTGCGCCGTTTCCACTGTGCCGATGTATTCTCCCTTGCGCAGGATCGCCACGCGGTCGGAAACATCCAGCACTTCATGCAGCTTGTGCGTAATGATAATAATGGATTTCCCGTCGGCCTTCATCGCGCGGAGCACATCAAAAAGCTTCTGCGTCTCCTGCGGAGTCAAAACGGCGGTTGGTTCATCTAAAATCAAAATATCCGCGCCGCGGTAAAGCACCTTGACGATTTCAACCGTCTGCTTTTCAGAAACGGCCATATTATAGATTTTCTTGTCCGGATCGATCTGGAACCCATATTTTGCGCTGATTTCCCGAATATGCCCAGCCGCTTCCCGCCGGTTGAGCTGGATGCCGCCCGGAAGCCCCAGCACGATATTTTCAGCCGCAGTCAGCACATCCACAAGTTTGAAATGCTGGTGAATCATGCCGATGCCAAGATCAAAAGCTTCCTTGGGCGAGCGGATTATGACCTCTTTTCCATCAATGAGAATCTCGCCATGATCTGGATAATAGATGCCGGCGAGCATGTTCATAAGCGTGGTTTTCCCGCTCCCATTTTCGCCCAGAAGCGCAAGAATTTCCCCTTTGCGCAACGAAAGGCTGACGTTGTTGTTTGCAACGACCTTTCCGAATGTTTTTCTGATGTTGCGCATCTGGACTGCGTATTGGATTTGTTCCATGCATTCGCCTCCCGTTCAAGGATATGGCTGCGCGCGCACAGCGTGCGCAGCCATATCCCGAACAGCATAAGCCCGGCGGGTAAAGAACGGCAGAGCCGCCGGAAGGCAGCCCTGCCATAATGCGTAGTGTTATTCGCCAACTACCTCAATGCCGTCAATGATGTAGTTGAAGGAAGGTGCAGAAACGAATTCGTTCTCTTCATACCATTCGCCCTCCGCCACATCGATGGTTACGGTGTTGCCGTCGAAGTCAACGCCTTCGCCATGATAGGGGCCGGCAAATACATGAATGCTTCCATCCAGAATGCCGTTGTAAGCAGTCTTTACTGCATCCGCTGTACCTTCTCCAAGCAGATTCTCATTGAGATCGGACAGCAGGCAGACGCCATCATAGAGGCCGCCCATCCAGTCGGTATCGATCGGATCGCCCTTAGCAACGCAGGTCGTTGCATATACAAGATACTGGGACCAATCCCAAATGGTGCTCGTGAGCGATGCATTGGGCGCAACATCGATCATGCCGGAGTTGTAACCGACGTGGAACGCACCTTTTTCTTCAGCAGCAGTCGCCGGAGCAGTGGAATCGCAATGCTGGGAAATCACGCCGCAACCGGCATCGATCAAAGCGTTAGCATTCTGTGCTTCCTTGGTGGGGTCGTTCCAAGAGCCGGTGTACATAACCTTCATGGTAACATCCGGATTGACGCTCTTTGCGCCAAGGTAGAAGGATGTAAAGCCCGAAATAACCTCGGCAAACGGCACAGCCGCCACATAGCCGAGCCGGTTGTTGCCGATTTCCTTGGCCTTAAGGCCAGCTACGACGCCGGAAAGATAGCGCGCTTCATAGATGCGGCCAAAGTAATTGTGGAAATTGGAAACGCCCGCGGTGCTGGCCATATAGCCAGTCGCATGGCAGAACTGCACATCGGGGTTCGCCTTGGCAACTTCCAGCAGCGCCGGTTCATGGCCGAAGCTGGTTGCGAAGATGAGGTTGCAGCCCTCAGCGATCAACTCGTTAGCCGCCTGGGTTACTTCCGCATTGTCTTCTGCAATGTTGAACTTGTTGATGATCTGGGTGTCCGCATCAAGGCCCAGCGTTTCAACCATTTTCAGAGTGCCGTTGTTATGGTTGTAGGTGTAGCCCATGTCGGACGGATCCGAAATGTGGATGAACCCGATCTTCATGCCGGAATAGTCAACGCCTTCCGTGTCCACATGGACAGCGCCAAGCTCCGTTCCGATCACATCCTTGAACGCAAGCTTTTTGACTTCCTGTTCTCCATCCCCCTCATTGTTGGCGGCGGGCTCGCTGCATGCAACAAGGCCGAGCGCCATCACGAGGCAAAGAACGATTGCAATGATTTTCCTCATTTTGTAATCCTCCTTATTTTTGTTGCTTTTTTTAAGCCCATCTTGGGCATTGCAACCAAAGGCGTTGCTGCGAAACTTCTTCCGCAGCCGCACGGCAAAAGCGAAGGGGATTCGAATGCCTTTTGCCGCTGCGCACACCGCAGCAGGTTTAACCCATGCTGCACCTTACAAACGCACGCACGCCCGGGCAGGGCTGGGCGTGTGCAACGGGATGTATTGTATCACAGGATCCCGCTCTTGTCCAGCGCTGCAAGATCCGGCTCGCACAGCTTTGGCGTGCCTGCAGCACGCAGCGCATTTTTCACATCCTTTAGGCCGCTTCCCGTACTGATTGCGGTCACTGTTTCACCCGATTTGATCATGCCTTCCTGTAGCGCACGGCGTACGCCTGCCAAAGCAGTTACGCCTGCCGGCTCCCCAAAAACACCTTCCTTAGCGCCAGCCAACCGCATTGCTGCCAGGATCTCTTCATCCGGGACAGCGATCCATGCTCCGTTTGAAGCGGAAACGGCGCGCATGGCCTTTATGGGATTGCGCGGAACGCCTACTGCGATGGAATCCGCAAGGGTGTTTTCTGCAGCAGGCACAAGCGGCCTGTGCTCCCGTGCCGCATCCACGAACGGGCAGCAGCCCGTGGACTGCACGCCGAGGATTTTTGGAATCCGCTCGATCATGCCGAGCGCATAAAGATCGTGGAAGCCGTTGTATACGCCGCCAATGGTGCAGCCATCGCCCACGGAAACAGCCACCCAATCCGTCGGCTCCCAATTGAGCTGCTCTGCAATCTCAAGGGCCACCGTCTTTTTCCCTTCCGTTAAAATTGGATTGATCCCGGCATTGCGATTGTACCAGCCATATTTATCTATCGCGGCCTTGGAAAGCTCAAATGTGGCTTTATAATCGCCTTTGACAGAAACCACCTTGGCGCCAAAGATCATCAGCTGCGCTACTTTCCCCTCCGGCGCGCGTTGCGGCACGAAAATCACCGTTTTCAGCCCCATGCGCGCTGCATTGCCTGCGCAGGAAGACGCAGCGTTGCCCGTGGAAGAGCAGGCGATGGTGTCATATCCGAGCTCCACCGCTTTGGCTACCGCCACGCCGGAAGCGCGGTCCTTGAGCGAAGCCGTCGGGTTGAGGCCATCGTCCTTAAGGTAAAGCGTTTTAAGCCCAAGTTCCGCAGAAAGCCGGTTCGCAGTATAAAGCGGGGTCCAGCCAACGCGCAGGAATGGGGAAAAATCCCGCGGTTCAAGCGGCATAAGCGGCGCATAGCGCCACATGCTGTTCGTGCGGTCCTTTGCAAGCGCCGCGCGGCCAAAACTCTTTTTAATATAGTTGTAATCAAACACGATATCGAGAATGCCTTTTTCACCGCAATGCGGGCAAGTCATGCGTTCATCGTAAGGGAGTTCAGCACCACACAGCGTGCAGCGATAACCTAAAATATGCTTCATCATTTTCTTCCAGCCGCCTAACAAAAAAAGTTTGATTTGCAGAAAATATTTGTTCTTTTATTTATGATACTATATCCCCAAGCATTTGTACAGGCTATTTTAAGCCGTTTTTTCTCTTTTTTCCGCTGGATGCGTTTTTACATGCAACGTGGTAAAATGAAAGTCAGATAAAACAAAAGGAGGGCATTTCTAAATGGAGAACGTTGCACAGAGATTTTTGCGTTATATCGCCATAGATACCCAATCCGCAGATGGAGTAGAACAAATCCCCAGCACGAAAAAGCAGTTCACCCTCGCGCGCCTGCTGGTAGATGAGATGCAGGCCATGGGCATTGCAGATGCGCGCGTGGACGCGCACGGCTATGTGTATGGCAGCATTCCGGCAACGGCAGAAGGCCTTCCCGCGCTGGGGTTTATCGCACACATGGATACTTCGCCCGATGCACCAGGAGGCGGCGTACGTCCGCGAATTGTGCGCAACTATCCGGGCGGCGACATTCCTTTGAATGCGGAAACCACCATTGCGGAGCATTTGTTCCCTGCCCTTAACAACTACATTGGCAACGACATCATCGTGACCGACGGCACCACGCTTCTTGGCGCGGATGACAAAGCCGGTATTGCTGAAATCCTCACGCTTGCAGAAACTCTGCTCGCGCATCCAGAGCAAAAAAGGGGGCGCATCTGCTTTGCCTTTACGCCGGATGAAGAGGTAGGCTGCGGGGCAGACCTTTTCGATGTGCCTGGCTTTGGCGCAGACTTTGCCTACACCGTGGATGGCGGCGCTGCAGGCGAACTTGAATATGAAAACTTCAATGCGGCTTCTGCAAAGCTCACGTTCTACGGCGTCGGTATCCATCCCGGCTCCGCAAAAGGCCGCATGCGCAACGCGCTGCACATGGCTCAAGAATTCGATGCAATGCTGCCTTCGGCCGAGCGGCCTGAGCACACGGAAGGCTATGAAGGCTTTTTCCACTTAACCGGGCTTTCGGGCGACGTTACGCAGGCAACGGCACAGTATATTATCCGCGACCACGACGCGGGTAAATTTGAAGCCAAAAAAGCACTGATGCTGGCTGCAACCGCATTTCTCTGCGAAAAATATGGTCCAGGTACGGTTGTGCTTGCATTGAAGGATTCTTATTATAATATGAAAGAAAAAATCCTGCCACATTTCCACCTCATCGAAACCGCAAAAGCGGCGATAGAAAAGGCTGGAATATTGCCCGAAATCGTCCCTGTGCGCGGAGGTACGGATGGCGCTCGCCTTTCCTATATGGGCCTCCCCTGCCCCAACCTTGGCACAGGCGGGCATAATTTCCACGGCGTTTTGGAATTCATCTCCATACAATCCATGGAAAAAGTGGTTGAAATCCTGCGAGCGATTGTGCAGCTCACATATGCTTAAATCTAAGCGGAGCTAATGCGTATAAAGCAGAGGTTGCTTTGTACGTATTGGCTTTCCTAAAAAACTTTTAGTTTTGCAAAAACAATTTTGGTTTTTCCCTTTACAAACCCTTGAAAACACTCTAAACTATAGGCGTAAGTATAAGCAGGCATCGGATTCCAATATTAAACATAAATACAGGGGGGCATATCATGATTGATCTGACAGTACACCCGCAACAATTGGAACACGCGGTGCAGCGCGCTCGGGAAAACCGGATTGTAATCCCGACGTTTGCAGAGATGCGCGATCCTTCCAAGATCCCTGCGGTAATCAAAAACAAGCTCAAGGATGTTGGGCTTTGGGATGTAAACCCGCTCAACCTGTTCCGCATCACATGGCGCAACGAGCCCACCATGCAGGGCGGCGGTTTTGGCAATGTTAATTTCATTGAGCTTCCAAGCGCGCTCACCGGCGTAAAAGCGCGCATCATCGTGCTGTGCGGGAAGTGGTTCCCCACGGGATGCCATAAGGTTGGAGCATCGTTTGGCTGCCTTGCACCGCGCCTGGTCACCGGCCAATTTGACCCTACATTCCATAAGGCCGTTTGGCCCTCCACCGGCAATTACTGCCGTGGCGGCGCCTATAATTCCAAGCTTTTGGGCTGCGAATCCATCGCAATCCTGCCCGCTGAAATGAGCAAGGAGCGCTTTGACTGGCTCTCCAAAATTGCGGGAGAAGTCATTGCAACGCCCGGTTGCGAAAGCAACGTAAAGGAAATCTTCGATAAAACCTGGGAGCTGCGCCGCACGCGCAAGGATGTTGTGATTTTCAACCAGTTTGAAGAAATGGGCAATGTGCTCTGGCATTACCAGGTAACCGGTAAAGCGATTGCAGATGCCTATGAATCCATCAAAACGGAAAAAACGCGCTTTGCGGGTGCCTGCTTTACAAGCGGTTCTGCAGGCACTATGAGCGCAGGCGATTACCTCAAGGAGCAATACCCCCACGCCAAGCTTGCCGTGGGCGAAGCGCTGCAATGCCCCACGCTGCTCGAAAATGGGTTTGGCGGCCATCGCATTGAGGGCATCGGCGACAAGCATGTGCCTTGGGTACATAATGTGAAAAACACGGATATGGTCATCGACATTGACGATGAGGATTCCCAGAACCTGCTGCGCCTGTTCAACACCGAAGAGGGCAGCAAATACCTCACCGAGATCGTAGGCGTGCCGGAAGAAACGGTCCGCCAGCTTTCCCTCCTTGGCATTTCCGGCATTGCCAATGTACTTTGCTGCATCAAGTTCGCCAAGTATTACGAATTGACGGAAAACGACGTGGTTGCAACCGTGGGCACGGATTCAGCGGAAATGTATACCTCGCGCATCGCAGAGCTCAACGAGCAGCAGGGTGCCTATGACCTTCTGACTGCCGCGCGCGATTACAGCGAGCACCTGCATGGCATTCGCACAGATAACATGGAGGAGCTGACCTATGCTGCGCGCAAGCGCGTGCACAACCTCAAGTATTATACCTGGGTAGAACAGCAGGGGAAGACGGTCGAAGAGCTCAACGCGCAGTGGTATGACGACACCTATTGGACTTCGATCCACGATCAAGCCGCAGAGCTCGATGTTTTGATTCGGGCATTCAACGAAAAAACCGGCGTACTCGCGGAAATGGAACGATAAGCGAAATCGCATGCGGAAGGCCGCCAATTGGCGGCCTTCTATATTTTGTTTAAAAAGCCCCCTATTTTCGGGGCTGTGGCCTATGAACACATCGTCATGAGGAGGGCATATTGGGGCAGCTGCATCGGCATCGTCGGGAGAAATACCACAGCTAGTATGCCTCCCGCCTCTTTCGCGTCTCCGCCGCACATCTGCCGCTTCAAGGGCATAGCGTCAAGTTCGGCCGTATTTGTTCTGGCGCAAAGCAGCCCCGCCTTGGCAACGTGCCCCCTTCCAAGGCCGGCCAACACAGTGCCGGGGCGTATGGACGAGCTTGACCGACGTTTTCCTATGTCACCTCTCCTTTGTATGGCGCTTTGTTGTCCATAATGGCCGGAAGGCAATAAAAAGCGGCTCCGTATCCCCAAACGGATTTCCGCCTCTAACCTGTTCCATTTTAGGCAATCTGCTCCATGGGATTACAGTGAAGCGCGCCCCGCTATAAAATGTCAGAATAGCCTAAAAAGCGTTGCCATGTGCAGCGGAAAAGCCTTTGAAAAATTAGGAGTTCCATCTCTGGCTGGTTTTGGCGGCACGAAACCGCTTCTCCGGCGCCCTGCGCTGTAAGCATTTCCTCAAGCAGCTCGCTTTAGAGCTGCTTTTAGGCCTGCGCCCATACCAACGGTAGCATAAGCCATTTTGTAGCTATTCACAGCAAGGTAGTTCAGCGCTTTGCACCTATGAAAGCACCCCGTATTCCCCGCATTTTCCATGCGTGAAAGCCGCCTTGCTCTCTTCCTGTCTCGTGGTTGGCATTTGCCGTAAAAGCTATAATTAAGGAAACCACCGCTTAGGTGGTTCGTTGCTCCAGCTGCATCAGAACACGAACTGGATCAAAAGCATGTAACAGACCGTGCCAAGGCCGATGCTCAAAAGCGAATTGCGTTTCCAGATGTGAAGCAACACAACAAGAAGACCCGCGAGCAGCTCCGGTGCGCCAAACGGCGCATGCGTAAGCGAAACGCCTTTATAGCAATAAATGAGGAGCATGCCCATCATGGCATATGGCAGATATTTTCCAAGATAGGCTATAAACGGCGAAGTTTTGCGTTTCCCGCCAAAAAGGAAAAACGGCAGGCAGCGCAAAAGCGCTGTTACGATTGCCATCACCGCGATGAGGAGGATTGCATGCAGCGCGTTACCGGCCATCTTGTTGTTCCTCCGTTTCCGCAGCAGCGTTACGCTCGATGTGCGGCCGCAGCGTGCAAAGCGCGGTCAAGATCACCAGCATTGCAGGGATCAAAAAGCGGTCCGCGCCAAAGAGCATGAGGCACGCGAGCGTTGCAAGAACGCCGATAAGCGCCGGCGTATGCTGCCGGGTTGAAAGCCATTGCTCCGTAAAGATGCTCACGAAAAGCGCCGTCATCGCAAAGTCCACGCCTGCTGTGCTGAATGTGATCAGCGACCCCAGCACTGCGCCGAGCGTGGAGCCTATTACCCAATAGCATTGATCCAGCAGCGAAATCATAAAATAAAAGAGATGTGGGTTTGCGCCTTCCGGCACCTTTTCGCTACAGATAAGCGAATAGGTTTCATCCGTAAGCGCGAACATCAGATATGGTTTCTTGCGACCCGCCCCCTTATAACGATCGATCATGGAGATGCCGTAAAATAAATGCCGCGCATTCACCATAAGCGTCATGATCGCAGCGGAAATAAGCGATGCGCCGCTTGCAAGGAGATCCACCGCAACATACTGCATGGAACCGGCAAACATGGTAACGCTCATGCCAAAAGCCCAAAGCGGGCCATATCCCTTATCCTGCAGCAGAATGCCAAAACCCATGCCCAGCACCAGGTAACCTGCCATCACAGGAAGCGTTTTAATGAATGCGGTTTTTAAAAGAATGGCGTATTTCTGTTTTTTCATGAAATTCCTCATCGGAGGGCCTATCGCGATGTTCCTTCCTTTCCCTGCCCATGAGCAAAAGCCCAAATTATTGTAATCGAAAAAACAAGTGAAATCAACTGCTTTGCGGGAACCATTTCCTTGCGTGTTACGTTTTTTTAAAGGAGTATGCCATGCCCAATTTATGGGATAAAAGGTTCATGAATTATTAAATTGTATATTTTTAATCCCCGGTGTAAACTGGAAATATTGGAAGGGGGTGTGCTGCCTGTGGAGCAGGTTCCACTGATTGAAGTAAGAAATGTAACAAAAGTCTACCATGTGGGGAGTGTAGACGTGCATGCGTTGCGCGGCATCAATCTTACGATTAACCGCGGCGATATCTGCTGCATTATCGGAAGAAGCGGCTCGGGCAAATCAACATTGCTCAATGTGCTGGCTGGGTTGGAACACGTTACGAGCGGCGAAATCGTCATCGCGGGGAAACGGCTTGATAAGATGACGCAGAGCGAGCTGATCGTTTTTCGGCAAAAGCATGTTGGTTTTATATTCCAGTCTTTCAATTTAATGCCCTATTATACAGCGCTTGAAAACGTTGCGTTCCCGCTGTCTTTCCGCGGTGTGCCCGCGCGCAAAAGGAATGCGCTCGCCCGCGAAGCGCTCAAAACCATGGGGCTTGCAACGCACATGAAACACAAACCGTCCCAAATGAGCGGCGGCCAGCAGCAGCGCGTTGGCATCGCGCGCGCGCTGGTGACGGATCCGGAGATCGTGTTTGCAGATGAGCCCACGGGCAATTTGGATTCCAACACTTCAGACGATGTGATGAACTCCATTTGCGACGTTATGCGCGCGCAGAACAAAACGCTCGTTATGGTCACGCATGATCCACACATGGCGGAATTTGCGGACAAGGTAATCCAAATTCTGGATGGGAAGGTTGTAAGCATTGAATACAACGACCATTCGGATTCCAAGAAAAAAACAGATGTTAAGCAGGGGGTAGAAACAGCATGAATCATTTTGCAAAGCGGGCACTGGCGCTCGCACTGGCATTGCTCTTTACGTTCACGCTCAGCATAAGCGCATTGGCGGAAGGCCCGGAAGGCACAGGAGGCGCCGGCGAAACTACGGGCTCCGATGAAACCATACCCGATGTAACGGTTACTCCGGGCACGGCGACGGTGTACACCGAGCATATTTATATTCCAGTTACGATTTCCAACACCAGCGATGAGGCTGTAGAGCTTGAAAAAGTATACAACAAAACGGCTGGTATGGAGGTTAATCCCGATGGCAGCAGCCCGCTTCCCATGAAAATTCCCGCCAACAGCACGCGAGAAGTTCTGCTCACGGATACGCACAACGGAAACAACTCCGGCACCGTAACGCGTACACTGATGTTTGAATTCAAGAGCAGTTCGGGTAAGCCATTCAACCTGTATAGAAATGTATCTGTGAATTTTGACATTGAGGTCGGCGGCGGCAACGATGGTTCCACCGGCGGCGACACCACGGAAACCGTGGATCCGCCGTTCCGCCTTTCTTCCTATGATGCAGAAGGCAACCTCGTTCCCGCGCCCTCCGGCAACGCGGGCAAAAGCGTGGTGGTGCGCATCCCGCTGCAATGCCTGCGCAGCAACATTTCAAACGTTACCATTACGCCCGTGCTTTCTACGGAGCTCGATGCTTTCCCCTTTGAGATTACCGCGCTCGATTACACGCAGGGCCTTTCCGGTAGCCTTTACCGTGGTGCGATTTTCGAATTCCGCTACAGCAACCTCAAGTTCAACGAAAAAGTAACCGCTGGCGTAAAAAAGGTGGATTTCACCATCTCCTGGACGGAGGATTGGAGCACTTCCAACACCCCCCAGAGCATGACCATCAGCATCTATGTAAATGTAATCAAGGGTTATGAGGCCGAAACCGGGCCGGATGGCACGCAGCCCGTTTCCAAGCCCAAGGTGATCCTGGATTCCTATTCCATCAGCACGGAAAAGATCTATGCTGGCGAGCAGTTTGACGTAACCTTCACGCTTAGGAACACCTCGGAAGAAGAGGCTGTGCAGAACATCCAGATCAGTATCAGCGACACGGCTGAGGTCGGCAAGCTGATGCCTGCGAACAACGGCTCCAATACGCTTTACATCGCAAAGATCGGCAAGGGCGAAACGCACACGGAAACCATCTCCATGCAAAGCGCACCCGATACGGAAGCCAAAGCCTATACGTTGCAGCTTGATTTTTCCTATGAGGGCGCCTCCAACATCGCCTCTTATACCGCAACGGAAACCATTGCCATCCCCATCCTCCAGCGCATTCGCATTAAGCTTGACGACCCGGTGATTTACGATGACCCCTGGGTGGGCCAGAGCTGCGCGATCTACTTTGCGCTTTATAACATGGGAAAAGCACCGATCTATAACTGCATGGTCGATGTGGATGGCGAAGGCCTTGCCATGGAAGAAACTTATTTTGGAGGCACGGTCTCTGCAGGCAGCACCATGCGCGCAGACTTTTCAATCATCCCTTCCGTAGGCGGTGATATTGCGGGCGAAATCGTCATTACTTATGAGGATGTTTACGGTGAGCAGATGGAAGAGCGGCTGCCCTTGAACCTGTTTGTCAATGAGGAGATCCCCATGGATGATCCTGGCATGATCGATCCCGAAACCGGTCTTCCCATCGGCGGGGATCCTGGCATGATCGATCCCGGCGTAGAAGTGATAGGCGGCGAAACAGGCGGCTTCCCCTGGGTGTGGGTTGGCATTGGCGTCGTCGTAGTTGCAGGTGCAGCCGTTGCAATCATCCTCCTTAAAAAGAAACGCGCGAAGGAGCTGGAGGACGTATGAAATTCTCCGACATGCTCCGCACAGCGTTTCTAAACCTGTGGCGGCGCAAGCTGCGCGCATTTTTGACCGTGCTCGGCATGGTCATCGGCACGAGCTCCATTGTAGTGATGGTGTCGCTTGGCATTGGGATGCGTGAAGCCATGATCGAGAGTTATTCCCAGATGGGCAGCATGACGAACATCACCGTTACGCGCTGGAGCTCTTCCGTTGACGCGAATGGCAATTACACGTCCACGGAAAAAGACCTCACGAAAAAGACTGTAGAGCAGTTCAAGCTGATCCCTGGTGTAGAAGTAATCATGCCCCGCATCACAACCTGGGGCATGGTAAAAAGCGGGCGGTACGTTGCAGATATTAGCATTATGGGGATTGATACCTCCGTTGCATCGGAATTCGGCATAACGCTTGCAGAAGGCGAGATGCCCAGCGCGCGCACCACAGGTGGCACTTACGACATTGTGTTTGGCTCGGACCTCTTCCAATATGGGTATTTTTACGACCCAAACACGGGAAAGCAAGCAGTGGACAAAGATGGGAATCCAAAAGTGACTTGGGATTCCCGCTTCCAGCTTACGTTTGATTCGAGCAACATCTATGGGAATCCAGGAGACAGCATGGAAGGGAGAACGCCCGGCAAAATGTACCGGCTCAACGCAACAGGCGTAACTGCGGCATCCGGTAACGAATTCTCCTATTATTGCCTCATGGATATTGAAGCATTAAAAAAGCTGGCCAAGGAGAATAAGGATTTCGTAAACATTGATACCAGCAATTACAACGAAGTCATCGTTAAATGCACGGATACAGATGCTGTTGAAAGCGTAAACAAAACGATTAAAGACATGGGCTATGGCACCCAATGTCTGCAGGAATGGATTGAGCAATCGGAGCAGAGCATCAAGCAAACGCAGTATCTTTTAGGTGCCATCGGTGGCGTCTCACTCCTCGTTGCCGCTATCGGCATCATGAACACGATGATGATGAGCATCTATGAACGCACGAAGGAAATCGGCATCATCAAGGTGCTTGGGTGCAGGATGTCCAACATTGCCGGGATGTTCCTAACCGAATCCGCCTATATCGGCCTCTTTGGCGGCGCGCTTGGTTTGGGCGTAAGCTATACGCTTTCCATCGTGCTCAACAAGTTTTTGGCCCAGTCGGGCATGCACAGCTCCATTCCGCTCTATCTCGCGTTTGGCGCAGTTGCGTTCTCCATTCTGGTAGCGCTCATTTCGGGGCTGTATCCGGCCATCCGCGCAATGCGCCTTTCCCCGCTCGCTGCCATCCGCAACGAGTGAACGCCAAGGGAATGTTTTCTGCAATCACATCGAAAAAGTGGCTTTATGCCACTTTTTCGCATTCTGCGGGTGACGGGCTGCCCAACGAAGCGCAGGCTGCCAGCTTTCCTGCATGTTTTCGATGCGCATTGCAGAGGAATATGCTCGCATAGATTGTGCTTTGCTGCAAAACGTAGTATGCTATTTCTATACTTTTACACTATTTGGAAAGGAAATTTCACCTTATGGAGAAGCTTTATGTCAACGGAACCATCCATACGCTGGATGCGACCTTCCCTCTCGTCTCTGCGCTTGCCGTAGTGAATGGCCGTATTGCCGCCCTTGGCACGCAGGAGCAGGTTCGTGCAGCGGTATCCTCCAAGGCACAAGTGATCGACCTTGGCGGGCGCACGGTGACCCCTGCATTCTCCGATACACACATGCACTTGATTTCCTATGTCGGCTCCAAGCGTGAGGTGGATCTTTCCACCGCAGACTCTCTTGAAGCCCTCATTGAAACCTGCCGTGCTGCCCTCGCCGCAGGCCAGTGCCGAAATGGCTGGCTGATCGGCCGCAGCTGGAATCAGAATGGCTGGCCTACGCCCCGCATTCCCGACAAGCACGATTTGGACAGGATCTCTACCGAAGTACCCATCGCCCTTTCCCGCGCATGTTACCACGTAACTTCCATCAATAGCCGTGCCTGCGAGCTGCTCGGGCTCAGCGCGGATTGCGACGGTATCCTGCGCGAGGATGAGGGCAATTGCCTTTCGGCCATTGAAGCGCAACCCACCGCAGATGAGCTTATGGCAATGATCCAAGAAGGTTGTGCCGACCTGCTAAAACAGGGGATCGTTTGCGCTCACACGGATGATTTTGGGGAATCTGGAAATTATGCGCCCGTTTACAACGCTTACCGCAGCCTTGCCGAAGCAGGTAAGCTCGCTGTGCGCATCGTGCAGCAATGCCGTTTCCTCACGCCCGAACAGCTTGAGCGTTTCCTTTCCGATGGCCATTTTTATGGCGAAACGCATGGCCATTACCGGCTGGGCGAGCATAAGCTGCTGCTGGACGGCTCGCTCGGCGCGCGCACGGCCTATATGCGCAAGCCTTATGCGGATGATCCCAGCACGCAGGGCATTCCATTGTTTACGGAGGATAGCCTCTATTCCCTTACACGCATTTCCCATGCGGCAGGGTTCCCGATTGCAGCGCACGCCATTGGGGATGGCGCGCTTGAAATGCTTTTAAATACGGTAGAGCGTCTCCAGAAGGAAACCCCGCGCAAGGATGCGCGCCATGGCGTAGTGCATTGCCAAATTACGGATCAAGCGCAGCTTGCGCGCATCGCACAGCTCAACATGCAGGCTTACATCCAGCCTATCTTTGTAAAGGCGGATCAGCACATCACCGAAGACCGCGTGGGTGCAGCGCTTGCCCAAACGAGCTATGCCTGGAAAACGCTGCGAGCGCTGGGCATTCATGCAAGCGGTGGCTCGGATTGCCCGGTGGAACCATTCGACCTTCTTCCCAACCTGGCCTGCGCCATCACGCGCAAGGATCCTACCGTTCCGGGTGCGCAGCCATGGCATGCGGAGCAGTGCCTCACCGTGGAGGAAGCGGTGCGCTGCTTCACAGAGGAAGCGGCATATGCTTCCTTCGAAGAAAACGACCGCGGCACGCTCAGCGTAGGCAAGTTCGCGGATTTCGCCGTGCTCTCCCGCGACATTTTCGCTATTGCTCCAGATGAGATCGGTGCAACCAAGGTGGAAATGACCGTGGTGGATGGCGAGATCGCCTGGGAAAAATAGCATCTGTGCCGAATTGAGGGGCCTCCCGCTGTGCGGGAGGCCCCTTTGGCTATCGAAAAAGCGCTGCCAATTTTTCAAGGTTTGCATGGTTCCCTCATGCTTGCGGGCCATGCAGGGAATCCCTTGCGCATAGTTTTTTTCGGATTTGCCGCACATTGCGCAAAGTTTTCCCCTTTGCGCTTTTGGAACAGTTGATCTTGCGCCACTCCATTCGATTGCATCTTTTTAGGGCTTTCATCCCAGAGCTTCCGGAGGCTTTTCGTATGCGGAATGCAACATTTTCATTCGTGTTGTTCTTTCTAATCTGCAATGCTCCAAAGCTTGGATCGCATAGGGCGCCATGACACACAATGTTTTTTAAGTTCCATCCGGCAAATGCTTTTAAGTTACAAAGTCATATAAAATTGCACATGCAAACCGGCGCCTTATGTTTTTGATTTTTACGCAAGGTGCGGTAGCTTTTCAACCGCACCTTGCCTTTTCAACCCTGCAAGCTCCAAATACAACACTCGCCAGCTTGCGTGCCGGTTGGTGCGCCCTTTTCCCCAGCGCATGAATCGTCCCAAGCGGACAAGAGGCTGTGCGGAGAACCCGCACAGCCTCTCTATGTTTTTTGAAGCGGCCTTTGGAAATCCCTTTCATTCTCCAAGGAACATGTGCGCAATTGCAAACGTGCGGGGTGTTATTTCTCTCCAGCAACGCGTTTTCACCTTTTCAGCGTTTTCATACCGCCGGGTTTTCCATCACACCCAAGAATAGCGGTACGCCGCTTGCAAGATCCACCACTGCATACGCAAACGGACGATCAAACCGAAGCGTCACCGGGGATTCTGCGGGCTCCGCGGCGCCGGATGGGATTGCAACCTCCGTCACGGCTGCGCCTTCTGTTCCCGCCTCATCCACGATGAGCTTCGCCTTTTGCAAAACGCTGCCGATATAAAGCGGCGCGCCCTCCACATGGCCCATAGCGGAAAGATCGGCCTTTTCCATGTCAAACGCATCCGTAAGCCCCATGGCGGTCAACGCATCCTTCATTGGAAATGTCGCCTGCACCGTAAACTTGGGTAAAAACAGATCCATATAGGTCTGCGGCATGGCAGCGTCAAAATATGCCTTAAGCTGCTGTGCATCAAGCGTCGCCGCAAAGGCGCGCACGTCCATCCCCGCTTCGGGAAGAAGCGCCACGAAAGCGGTTTTGCCATCATCATAGGGCAGGATTGTGCCGCGAACACCCTCTAAGTCGATAAAATCGCGATAGCATCCCCAATCGCGCATGAACGCAACCTGCACGGTCTCCCCATCTGCCCGCGTAAACGCATCCTCACCCGTATGGTTGGCGCAAAATGGATTCTCCCACTGTGCTTTGAAATACAGCGCATTCAGAAGCACAAGCATCATGTTCTCGTCATAGGGTTCCGTGCGCAGGTTGGGGATGAGGCCCTGGGTGTGTTCCTCGACCCAGGCATTGACTGCATCAAGCGCTTCCTTTTCGGAAAGGTCGGCGGAGAATACCTCCGCATCCATCGCGGCCTTAACCCTGCTGAGCCAGCCTTCTTCCACGACTAAGCCCTCAAAGGAATCGATCCACACGGAATTGGCAATGGAAAGCTGCGTACTCCCTTCGGTTTGCGTCAAGTTTTCCATCAGTCCGGCGCAAAGCGCGTCCAGCTCCGTGCCCGAGGCACCCAAAAGCGCACCGAATTGGGCGAGCGTTTCCCCAGCGGCGCCATCCGCTGCCATTGCAAGCGCAAGATAGGCCGAAATCGGCGAAAACACGGGATTTTCCGCTTCTTGTTTCATCGTTTCCGCTGTCAGCAGGGCGCTGAAATCTGTCACGGCGGATGCATGCGCAACCTCGCCCTGCAGCGATGCGGGCGCGACGTTCGCCGTCAAGTCATCAATCGTATCCGCCCCCGGTGCAAGCGCATTGCAGCCGCACAAGAGCAACGCGCATGCAAGGCAAAGCGCCATGCATGCGCGGCAGAACGTTTTTTTCTTTTTCACAGGGCATACCTCCAGCGTTTCCGTTTTACTACTAAAACGCCGTGTCCAGCATAAAAGTTCCAAGCAAGCGCTTAGCAATACGCCGTAAAAAGCCCCGCGCGCTCGTCGTTCCATTCCTCCAGCACAAAATCCCGCACCTTGCGCACAGCTGGCGGCAGCGCTTCGTTTTTGCGCCACGCCAAAAAGACGGAACGGCAGGTGCGCCGGTCTGAAATTGGGATGACCGTAACCGGCTGAAGCTGCATCGCCGGGATTTGGGGCATGATCGTTACGCAGCCGCCAATGCTTACAAATTGCAGCGCGCTGTTGCATTCCTGCGTCTCATAAGCGATGTGCAGCGGTACACCCTCTTCGGAAAATAGCTCTTCCACCGTAGCGCGCAAGCCGCTGCTCTTGTGCAGCAGCACCATTTTCTCATCCGCAAGCTCGCGCACCGAAACGCTTTCCTGCCCGGCAAGCCGGTGCCCGTTGGGCACCACGGCATAAAGCGCCTGCTCGCCGATCTTTTCGCATGCAACCTCCCCATCCGCAGTCACGCAGAAGGCAAGGTCAATCCTTCCCGCCTTGAGCTCTGCAAGCAGGTCGCTGTTCATGTGCTGCGCAAAATGAAACACGATCCCGGAATCCGCATATTTCTTTTGAAACCCCTCCACGATGGACGGAATGAAATCCGAGGAAATGCTGTAAAAATACCCCAGGGTCACTGCGCCGCCTGCAGCTGGAGCAAGCACCATCTGCCGCGTCATGCGCACGCCTTCCTCGAGCGTTGCCAGCACGCGCGTTGCGTATGTAAGAAAAAATTCCCCATACGGAGTCAGCGCAACACGCCGGTTTTTCCGCGCAAGCAAGGGGACCTCCAGGTCTTTTTCCAGCTCCGCAATGGCATAGCTCAAGCTGGGCTGGGAAATATGCAGCGCTTCTGCCGCTTTGGTATAATTGAGCATACTGGCAAGCGTTTGAAAATAGCGCAACTGCATCAAGGTCATCGGTGGTTCCTCCCTTGCAAAAATCCTTTTTTCTATTATAAAATTTAAGCGCTACTTCCGCAATCATTCAATAGATTTTTTCTATAAAAAACTGCGAAAAGATGTATTGGACGCCGCCGTACCTATAGAAATATAATGGGGCTAACAAAAGGAAAGCATGCACGCCTTGTGACGCGCAGAATTCAACAGACGCAATCCAATACACAAAGGAGCATCATCATTATGGCAGAACGAGAAATCACGGTAGAAGAGCTCAGCATGTTGGACGGCATGTTCGCCCGCGCGCAGGCTGCTGCTGCAATCATTGAAACCTATGACCAGGAACGCGTTGACAAGCTGATCCAGGCGGTTGCGTGGTCCGTCATCAACCTGCAGACCTGGAAGCCGCTCGCGTATGAAGCGGTAGAAGAAACCCGCCTGGGCGACCCCATCGGCAAGGTTGGCAAGCGCAACAAGGCAAAGGGTATCCTGCGCGACGCGCTGCGTGCCAAGAGCGTTGGCATCATCGAAGAGCTGCCGGAAAAGGGCATCGTGAAATATGCAAAGCCCGTCGGCATCATCGCTTCCCTTGTTCCTACAACCAACCCCGTCGTTACCCCGGTAGGCCAGGCAATCTATGCCATTAAGGCCCGCGATGTCGTGATTTTCTCGCCCCATCCGCGCGCAAAGGGCGTTACCCGCAAGGCCATTGAAATCATGCGCGAAGCCCTCGTGCGCGAAGGCGCGCCGGCAGATATCCTCCAATGCATCGAAAAGCCCAGCATTCCGCTCACCAAGGAACTCATGGCCCGCGCAAACCTGGTGATTGCAACGGGCGGCCGCCCAATGGTAAAATCAGCCTATAGCTCTGGCACCCCCGCCTATGGCTCCGGTGCAGGCAACTCCACCATGATCATCGATGAAACCGCGGACGTCAAGGAAGCTGCCATGAATACCCGCATCAGCAAGTATTCCGATTTCGGCTCCGGCTGCTCCTGCGATGGCAACCTTGTGATCCATGCCTCGATTTATGACGCCATGGTCAAGGCATTGCAGGATGAAGGCGGCTATCTCGCCTCCAAGGAAGAAGCGGAAGCGCTCAAAAAGGTAATGTGGGATGAAAATGGCCACCGCCTGCCCAACACCGTGGCCATCTCCGCACAAAAGCTGGCCGAGGCAGCAGGGTTCTCCATCGGTGCCGAATACAAGTTCATCATGGTGGATGGCGAAAATAAAATCGGCAAGGAGCACTTCTTCTCCTCCGAAAAGCTTACCACGCTGCTCGCCCTATTCAAATACGACGGCGAATTTGAAAATGCCCTTGATATGATGCGCGCCATCTACAATGTGGGCGGCAAAGGCCATTCGTGCGGCATCTATTCTTTCAACGACGAGCACATCCATCGCCTTGCCCTGGCCGCGCCCGTCAGCCGCATCATGGTACGCCAGCCGCAGAACAAGGCGAATGCAGGCTCGTTCACAAACGGCATGCCGATGACCTCCTCCATGGGTTGCGGTACCTGGGGCGGTAACATCGTTTCGGAAAACATCGCGCTCAAGCACTACATGAACACCACCTGGGTGTCCCGCGTGATTCCGGAAGACAAGCCTTCCGACGCAGAGCTCTTCGGCGCGTATTATGATCCGGCGCTGGAGCAAGAATAATCCCACTTGATAATTCGGGCGGGCCGACATGCAGGAGCTGTGATGCCGGTTCGCCCATCCCTGTTTTAAATTAAAAAGCTGCAAGGAGAATGCTCATGATTCAACCCATCCGCATCCGCGACGTCGAAATCGGCAGCGGCGTGCCCAAAATCATTGTTCCCATCGTGGGGAAAACAAGCGAAGCGATCCTCGCAAAAGCCGCAGAGATCGCCCGGATGCCCATTCACATGGTAGAATGGCGCGTCGATTTTTATGAAGACGTATTCGACGTTGCAAAAACGCTTGCAACCTTGGCGCAGCTGCGCAGTGCGCTCGGCGCGCTCCCGCTGCTGTTCACGTTCCGCACCCAAAAGGAAGGCGGAGAAAAAGCGATTTCCATGGAGCAGTACACCGCGCTCAACCTTGCAGTAGCAGCAAGCGGCAACGTGGACTTTATCGATGTTGAAATCTTCTCCGGCGATGCCGTGGTAAAAAAGAACATCGAAGGCATCCATGCGGCAGGCGTGCGCGTAGTAGGTTCCAATCATGATTTCTTCGCGACCCCACAAAAGGAGGAGATCGTATCCCGCCTGCGCAAGATGCAGGAAATGGGCGCAGACATCCCGAAGATCGCCGTGATGCCCCAGAGCACCGCGGATGTGCTTACCCTGCTTGCAGCAACGGCAGAGATGCATGAAACCTATGCGGACCGCCCCATCATAACGATGTCCATGAGTGCAAAAGGCGTGATCAGCCGCCTTTCCTGCGAGGCGTTTGGTTCCGCCATGACCTTCGGCGCGGCCGGCCAGGCCTCTGCCCCCGGCCAGATCCCCGTGGCGCAGCTCAAGCAGGTGCTCGATATTCTGCACGGCGCTATGTAAAAAGCTGCCCCAAGCCTTGAATCTCGCTGAGCAAAGAAAGTAAAACCATGAAATTCGCTGATAAAATCACCCTTTGCGAGGTCGGTCTGCGGGACGGCCTGCAAAATGAAAAAGCGCTGCTTCCCCTTGCGGATAAGCTCGCGCTTGCCCGCTCCATCATAGCGTCGGGTTTTCCGGTAATAGAGCTTGGCTCTTTTGTCAGCCCCAAAGCGGTACCGCAAATGGCAGATACCGATGCATTGTATCGCGCCTTGGGGAACGTGCCGGGCGTAGAGCTGCGCGCGTTGATTGCAAACCGGCGCGGCGTTGACCGTGCGGCTGCGTGCGGCTGCAAGAAGGTAAAGCTGAATGTTTCGGCAAGCCGTGGCCATAACCTTGCGAATTTGAACAAAACGCCGGAAGAGAGCGTTGCCGGGTTTGCAGATTGTGTAAAAGCCGCTTTGGATGCCTGCATTGCCGTTTCCGGCTCGATCTCTATGCCCTTTGGTTCGCCATGGGAGCGTTTTACGCCGGTTGCGGACGTGCGCACCATCGTGGATGCTTACCTCGCAGTAGGGGTCGAAGAGATTTCCCTCTCCGATACCTCCGGCATGGCGGTTCCGACAAGCGTTTATACCTTATTTTCAGATATGGTGCAAACGTATCCGAATGTTACTTGGTGGTTCCATTCCCATAATACCCGCGGTACGGCCATGGCCAATCTCATCGCCGCCATGGAGGCAGGCATCACGCGGATGGATTGTTCGTTCGCTGGCCTTGGCGGTTGCCCGTTCGTGCCCGGCGCTGCAGGCAATGTTGCGTCGGAAGATGTAGTTCATATGTTTTCTGAAATGGGCATTGCAACCGGTATTGACCTTGATGCATGCATCGCCACCGCGCGGCTCGCCGCCTCGCTTACCGGCCACGGCAACGAAAGCTATATCCTGCGCGCCGGGAAGTCCAGCGACCTCGTAAAAAAATAGCGGCCTGCCGCAGTTAGAATTTCTCGAAAAGGAGACGCGATATGAAAAAGCTCGTATCTGAATTGATGGTAGATTATCTGGAGCGCCGTGGCGTTGAATATATCTTCGGCCTTTGCGGGCATACCGTAATTGGTTTTCTCGAAGCGCTTTCCCGTAGCGAAAAGATTCGCTATATTTCCGTGCGGCATGAACAGATTGCCGCAACCGCTGCGGATGGTTATGCCCGTGTTACGCACAAGGCGGCCGTAGTGCTCTCCCACCTTGGCCCGGGTATCACCAACACCGTAACAGGCATTGCCAACGCCGCATTTGACTCCATTCCCCTTGTTTTAATTGCAGGCGACGTGCCGAGTTATTATTTCGGTAAGCACCCGCATCAAGAAGTCAACATGCATGCGGACGGCTCCCAGTATGAAATTTTGCGGCCCATCGTGAAGCGCGCCTGGCGGGTGGACGATCCGGAAGCCTTGCCGGAAATCCTCGATAAAGCATTTCGCCTTGCAGAGAGCGGGCGTCCTGGCCCCGTGCTCGTCGATATCCCGATGGACATCTTTTCCCGGGAGATCGATGCAGGCCTGTTTGCGCGCACCTACCGCGACAGCAGCTGCACCGCAAAACCCGCGCTTGCTCCTGCGGCCGCACAGGCTATTGCAAAATATCTTGTAGAAGCGGAGCATCCGCTCATCCACGCGGGCGGCGGCGTGCTGCTTGCGCAGGCTTCCAGCGAGCTTGCGGCGCTCTCTGAATTTCTTGATATCCCGGTTTCCCGCACCTTAATGGGGCAAGGCTGCCTTTCGGATCTGCATCCGCTTATGGTGGGGCAAACCGGTTTTTGGGGCCTTGATTTCACCCATTCGCTCACAACTAAGGCGGATGTGATTCTCGGCCTTGGCACGCGCTTTGCGGAGGCGGACAGTTCCAGCTGGTATCCAGGCGTAACCTTCGATCCCGAAAAAACCACCTTTCTGCAAATCGATATCGACCCTGCGGAGATCGGCCGCAATTATCCGGTAGCCGTAGGCGCCGTTGCGGATTTAAAGGAAGCTCTGCCGCAGATCCTCGCAGAAGTAAAGAAGCTTTGCCCAGCCGGCAAGCATAACCCCGAGTTACGCCGCCGCATTGCAGAAGCAAAAGCTGCATTTAAGGAATCCAACCGCGCGATTTCGGAGGATGGCCGCTTCCCCATGACGCCGCAGCGCATTCTCAAGGATGTAAAAGAAGTGATCCCGGAAGACTCCCTCATCTATACGGATGTGGGCTGGAATAAGAATGGCGTTGCGCAGCAATTCGACATTACTGTGCCCGGTTCGATCCATCACAGTTCCGGCCTTGCAACGATGGGGTTTGGCGCATCGGCGATCCTGGGCGGCAAGCTCGCCGCACCGGACAAGGTGGTGCTCACGCTTGTGGGCGATGGCGGCTTCGGCACCAATCCAAGCTGCATTGCTACGGCCGTGGAACAGAACATTCCTGTCATCTGGATCGTAATGAACAACTCAGCTTTTGGCACCATTGCAGGCCTGGAATATGCCAATTATAAAACCCGCTTCGGTACCACCTTCCATACGCCCGATGGGGCATCCTATTCACCCAACTGGGCGGAAGTTGCAAAAGCCTATGGCATTGAAGCCGTGCGCATTGAGCGTGCGGACCAATTCAAGCCTGCTCTTGCGGCTGCGGTTGCTTCCGGCAAGCCCTATCTACTGGATGTGCCCATGGAAAACATCGCAGTGCCTACGCCGGGTTGTTGGAACATCAACGACATTTATACGCCCAAGCAAAACGTTGTAGAAGGCAAGCTGGTGCCCGATGCAGAGGGCAAGCTGGTTCGGCCCATGCACGCGAAATCGCATGCATAACAGAATACAAATGGCTGGAGTGGGACAAAGAATTTAAAAAACGGGTAATTGGATAAGTGTCATTGCGCCAATTCACCCAATCCAAAAAAGTAATTCAATCTTATTGTTTTAACGGGAAAGCCTTAGATTGCTTTCCCGTTTTGATTAACCGCTCACTATTTTATACTATTTTATTATAAAAGCATGCCCCTTTCTAAAGCAATACAATATAATACGATATGTTTTAGTCTTTAAGTTGTTTTGTATTTCTACTGTTCCATGAAAAGATCTCTAACGATAAATATTCTCTTTTATGTCGCTAAAGCGAATTAAACGATTCCTAAATCTATCTACAAAACTAAAGTGCCGTCATTGAGCTGACAGCACTTTGTCTTAATTATTGCTAAAAGCTAAATTACTAGGTACTATTCCGATAAACAAAATCATGTTTCAAAATATCCCATTAGTGGCTTTAGCTTATGGATGGTTTCATCCCACTCTTCTTCCGGATTAGAATCTCGAATGATTCCGCCCCCAGCATAAAAGCTGATTGTATCGCCTTCTATGCGCGCAGAACGAAGCACTACTGCAAAATCTGCAGTTCCTTGAAGAGTCCAGTATCCAAATATGCCGGAATAGAATTCTCTCGAAAATGGTTCGGCCTCTTGAATCGCTTGTTCAGCTTCTGCAGTTGGAATTCCCCAAACAGTGGCAGGAGGATATACTGCAGATAAAAAATCAAAAAAAGTACAATTCGGATGAAGGGCAACTGCAATCTCGCTTTCCAAGTGGAATGTATAAGGAGTCTCTAATATTTCTTTTTCTCTTTTGAGCGAAACCGTTCCGATGTCTGCCTTTTGCAAGTTTGAAAGTATCGAGTTCAACGCACTTTCATGTTCAATAATGTCTTTTTCTGATTGTTGTAGTTCTTTTTTCAGAGCTTCGTTTTCTTCCTTATTTTGCGTCTTTTTTCTCGTCCCTGCCTGCGGTGTTGTAATAGCTACACCATTTTTTTGTTTTAAAATTGCTTGAGGTGGAATTCCGATCCAACTTTCAGTCCCACCCTGCTGAAATACATAGAGATACTCTTGAAAGTAATTCTTATTTAAATAATCTGCATACTCTAACATATCCAATGTTTGTACAAACTTTGCTGTACACTTTCTCGCTATCACAACTTTGGAAACTACTCCCTGCTCCAGTTTTTGCATAACGCGCTTCATTCGAAGTAAGTACTCTTTACGTTCCGGGCAAAACACGAAACTTTCAATGCGATTTCCTTTGGGAGTATAGGGCCTCGTTAAGGTTGGAAGTTGCACCATTTCAATTTCCTTTATATGGAACAGCCAGTATTCTCCTTCTCCACCGAATAATGCCACTTTAGGTAAGTAGAAATCTACCATTTCTTGCAATGTATCTTGAAGGATAATGCTCTTTACTCCGCCAAGCAAAGGTATCGTACTCCAAGCAGGAAAAATAATTTTTCTCATTTTTTGCATCAACGCGTTTCCGACTTCAAAAACCTTTTTAAAAGGGATGCTCGTTGCATCTGGCGCTAACGTTTCTGCGATGCTTTCTATCGTCTTTCCCTCGCACTCAATTTGACCAAGTATTTGGTTCTTTGAGACTGAAATACGCATTCCACATGCGCGTCCAGCGCAGCCAATAAGCGTCTTTTTCCCATTTAACCCATTTGATTGGAACACGGCATTATAATGGTCTTTTGCAAATACTTTGGGATTTGCCTCACACAACTGATCAATCCAATGTTTAAGTTGTATAGCATTAAACTGAGTTCCCGTTATATGATTAAGTTTTGCATCTGTCAGAATATTTTGGCTCATTTTATCCTCACATGTTATATTTTGAACTTAATTTTTCGCCCATCTCAATGAAAAACGACACCTTGTTCTGCAAGTTTTTTCTGCAGCATGTCCGTTGACAACTTACGAACATCTTCTTGCATAGCGGCTGCGACACCAGCTGCTTGCCCGGTAGTAGCACATCCTGGAATAACACGGCAAATATCCCACATTGGTCCGCTAGCGGAAATGCAACGTCCCGCAGCAAGCATATTGGAGAAATTCGGGCTATACAGAGTTCCGTATGGGATTTCATAAATCTCTCCTCTTGCACGCCAGTTGGCGATCATGCCAATGCTATCAACATACTGGCATGCTTTTTCTTTGCTTTTCAATGTGTAAGCACCCACAATTCTGCGTGTCATACGCACTTGGGGAATTGATGCCAAGCATGCAAGTTCATATTTCGTGTTTATTTCAGCTTGTTTTTCAAGGTCCTCCATAATAATTTGATGCGCAGCGATTGCCCAATCGCTCAATTCTTCTCCATCAATGCCTTGAAAGCGTTGTTTCGTTAAGGGAGGCTCCTGCTCTGATCCGTCCGCCATCCCGAGAATTTTCAGTTTAATGCCCGCTTCATCGTTATAACAGTACCATGCAGCCAGTTTGTTCTTTTCTTCCGCACAAGCTGTAGGGCCTCCGGCCAAGTGCCAAAGGTCTGCATCTCCTGTTGCATCAACTACAGTTTGAGGTACAATCGCAAATCTACCGGACTTGTTTTCTGCAAAAACGGCTTCCACTCGCTCGTTTTCAACTTTTACAGCGCATGCTATCGTTCCATAAAGGATACGCACACCTGCATTCAACAATAATTTTTCTAAAACAATCGCATAAGTGTTCGGATTAAACTCAACTGAAATTCCTGTATTTGCTTTCTGTTCTTCTTGAGTCATTCCTTCCTTCAGCCAGGCTTCCGGGAATCGATCTCGCGTTCCGCAATGCGCAGTGGCACGGATTAACTCTTCTGCAATTCCAAAGCTTGCCTGTCGTCCATATCCGTCCGCAATCGGCAAATAAATTGCTACCAATCCAGCTGTTGCTAATCCTCCGGCTAAAAAGCTACGTTCTACCAGAATAACGTTCGCATTGTTGCGTGCAGCCGCTAATGCTGCGGAAACGCCTGCTATTCCTCCTCCTACCACCAACACATCGCAGGCATATCGAACCGGAGTGTTCCATTGCTCATAAAACATAGCATGCATGTGCATTCCTCCCGCTGCCTTATGATTTTGCAGTGCATTCAAGAACCTCGAGAAGCTCTTCCAATTCCTCTACAGATTTAAAGCTAAAAATTCTGCAAGCAATTGCATCCCGTTCAGCCACGTCCAAAATATTTTCCGTAAGCATTCCAAATTTATTGAGCAGCTCTTCATCAGATGGATTTCTTTCACACCAACGGATACCTTGGGTTTCAGCCTTGAGTTTCCTTCCATCCGCAATCTCGACTTCCAAGGTACAAGCTCGTATGGATTGTCCACCCTCGCTAAATTTAGGTTCAGGGATAAGGCTGATTCTATTTGCCAGTTCCATATACCTTCCCTTATTATTAATATGGTTTGCATCAAAAGCACTCGGGCGAACTTTTCCATCCATGAATGCAACTGCCAAAACATACGGAATGCATAGCCTTGCAGATGTAGGGGTAAGCGGAAAACCTGCATTATTGCTAAGTTGGAATGCCTCCATATTAACATGCACATCCACACGGGTGATTGCTTCAGCAGTAAAATCATTCTCATGCATTATTTTTTCGGCGCAGATCAACGCAGGATGTGCGGCAAGGCACGTCGCAAACTCCTTGAATCCTATAACATTGATATAGTACGGTGTTCCTAAAGCTGTATCCTTGCCACGGCTATCCGAGTAAAACACTTTGAGTGACTTGGTCCCATCCATAATCTGCTTCGAACCGGTCAATCCTCTTTTAGTTGCTTCAATCGCCATCATGGCCAAGTAAACGCCCCATCCACCATAAAGATCTTTTGCATCCACTCCATCAATAAAACTGATGAATGGGCAAAGGGGCAAAAGGGCGCCCGCAATCCCAAACGCATTAAGCAGCTGTTCTTTGGAAAGTCCGAGCACCATTCCGGCGGCAGCAACCGTTCCAAAAGCCCCCGAAAGTCCTGGCCCATGCAGTTCATATTGAGAAACCGTCTTTGCTGAAAGCATTCCCATGCGCATACATACATCATATCCAAACAAAATCGCTTTCATCAATTGCTCAATAGAGCAGGGTTTTTCTTGAAACGCAGCTAGCGCCCCTGTCCATACATATAATCCAGGATGCACGGCGGCATTGATACCGGATCCATCATCCATTTCAATGTTTGATATACGGCAGGCGTTTGCTGCTGCTGCGCTTACCACATTTCCTCTGCGGCTCTCTCCCCATATAGGGTAGTTCCCTTGCGCTCCCAAATCCAGTAAAAGTGCAACCAATTCCTTGCAGCATGCCGCATTTGCAGTATACAATGCACAGCCATAATAGTCCAAAAAACTGCGGCGTACTTGATGCAGCGTTGCAGGGTCAATCTCGGCATATGGCAACGTATAAAAATGGTCTATAATGTCTTCAATATATGGTTTCATGATTGTTCTCTTTCTAACCTTCATTACGCAATACATGCATCATAGAAAGCAACGCCGAAAAATTGTCTTCCATAGCCATAACATCTATCATCGAATATACTTTATTTTGCATAGTTTTTTCCATAGCCATTCCCGTTTGCTGAAAGAATCTGTATTTCAGCTCCTCCTCTTGAACGTCTTTCGCCATAAGTTTTGGACGTGTAATAGCGTATGGTTGGCCAAGCGGCACATTTTCTTCCATTTGTTCAACAGACAAAAAGCTTCTAAGTGATTTAACGCCATCAAGGATCTTTTGAGGGCCCGTTAGGCCGCTTCTAGCCGCCTCAGCGGCTAATACCCCCAATTGTGCAGCCCATCCATCGTATAAATCCTTCATATCCACTTCTTCAAGAACACTTGTATATGGGCACATGGGTAAAAGCGCACCTGCTATTCCCAGCGCATTTTCCATTTGTTCTGATGTTAATTCCATTATAAATCCTGCAGATGCAGCAGCTGCCAACGCGCCCATCATGCTAGGCCCGTAAAGTCCCTGCTGTCTTGCCGCCTGCTCCGCAAGGGGGCACATGCGCAAATAAACCTCATATCCAAACAGGGCAGCCTGCAAAACCTTTGCATTTGCGCACGGCTTTTGTTCATATGCTGCCATAATTCCTGGCCACACATATAATTCTGGATTCCCGTCCATTATATCTTTTTTTTCTTTCGAGGCAGCAATCGCACAAGCATTTGCACCGGCAGCATGGGCTGCATCGGCTGTTTTGTTCAAGGCAAATACTGTGCTTACACCAGTTGCACCCTGCGTCACTAGCAATTCAGCAAGCGCTTTCCCTTTCGCATTTTTCGCCGCGCAAACTGCGCTCCCATAATAATCTAAAAATTCAATTTTAAGCCAGAGCAATGCTTTCTTATCAATATTCGCTGCATTTAGCGCGTAAAAATGAGCAATAATCTGTTGCAAATAGCTTCTTGTCATTCTGTTGCCTCCTCCGTTTTCGGCTTAATGCAGTGCAAAAGAGAAATAATCTTCTGCATGCAGTCTGCTTCATTAAAATTAAAAATAGCCGAACGCAGCGTTTCTTGCTGCTCTTTGGAAAATGCATCCTGCGTTAGCATCAAAAACTTTCCTGTAAGCTGCGCGTCTGAAACGACGCCATTCCAGCGTGAAGCTTTTGTCTCTGTTTCGAATACAGCCCCGTTTTTCATTTGCACGCGAACAATGCTTCCGCGAATTCCATAGGGACCCTCGCCATATGCGATATGGTTTTTTAAAGTGATTCTGGACGCCAGCTCCAGGCAGCGTGCATCCGATAAGCTTTCTTCCGTAAAAGCTTTTGGTGGAAGATCGCCATGGATTAGTGAAAAAGCCACGCAATATGGAACGGAAAGCCGCGCAGATGAACCAGTAAGCGAATCAGAACAGCTTCCCATGCTCAAGGCGTATGAATAGGGATAGGTTTCAACTTCTACGCTAGCAATTTCATCTACAGGGATTTCATGTTTTTCCAGCAGGTTCAAAACACATGTGACAGCTGGGTGTACAGAAAAGCATGCGGAAAACTCTTTAAAAGAAATAGAATTAATAAAGTATTCTGTTCCAAAAGGAATATCCCGCCCTTTTTCCAGGCAGTAAAAAGGTTTTAAACCATATTTGCTTTCAAAAAGCTCCTTAGGGCCAGTAATGCCTTGTTTTGCAGCGGCTATCGCAAAAAAAGCTTGATACATGCCCCATCCGCCGTACATATCTTTTGAGTCAGCACCTTCAATGAAGCTTATAAATGGGCATAACGGCAAAATCGATCCTGTTATGCAGATTGCATTTTCAGTCTCTTGTGCCGAAAGTCCTAAAATCATAGAAGCTGTAGCTGCTGCCGCCATTCCCCCACACATTCCAGGGCCATGGAATCCAAACTCACGTACACTTTCACCAGAAAGCATGCCAACACGCATACAAATATCATAGCCAAAAACAATGGCCTTTATAAAATCCTGCATGCTGCATTGATGTTTTTTCCATGCTTCCAGAGCTGCAGTCCAAACATACACACCAGCATGCACAGAAGCATTAATTCCCGAAACGTCGTCTAGTTCCAGCGAGGACGTTCGACTTGCGTTTGCGGCTGCCGCGCCTGCACAGTTCGTGTTTTTCTCTATTCCCCATGGTGATTGACCGTCCGCGCAACAGATATCCGAGAAAAAATCCACCAGTTTTCTGCAACAATTATGATAGATAGAGTATACCGTGCATCCAGTATAGTCTAAAAAAGTGCGTGCTACTTGATGGATCGTTGCTTCATCAAGTTTTTCATACGGCAAGTCATAAAAATACTCGACAATGGAATGAATATAGGATTTTTCCATTTTTCCTCCAAAATCTACTCTTATCCCGGCATTGTTTATAGCCGATTGATTTCACGTACGTGATGGCACGCAACCGTATGACCCGGCTGAATCTCTTCCAAAACGGGCGTTGTTGTACGGCACAGATCTGATGCGTATTCGCAGCGTGCAGCAAATCTGCATCCAGGCTGGGGATTTATTGGCGACGTAATCTCACCTTGAAGAATTTTCCTTGTTTTGGTCTTAACAACGCTTACCTCAAGAATTGCTGAAAGAAGCGCTTGGGTATATGGATGCAATGGTTGGTCAAATAGCGCATCCGCTTCGCTTTTTTCCACCAATACGCCAAGGTACATTACCATGATCTCATTCGAAATATGTTTCACAACAGACAAATCATGCGTAATGAACAGATAAGTGAGCCCTTTTTCTGCCTGCAAATCCTGCATAAGGTTTAAAATTTGCGCTTGAATGGAAACGTCCAATGCTGAAACAGGTTCATCACAAACGATAAACTTCGGTTCAAGTGCTAATGCGCGCGCAATTCCGATACGTTGCCGTCTTCCGCCATCCAATTCGTGCGGGTAGGAATGGGCATAACGCCTTGCAAGGCCAACCGTATCCATCAGTTCATAGACACGTGCTTCTACTTCGGCACGGGTATGAAAAATTTTATGGATTTGCAGAGGTTCCGCTATCGTCTCGCTCACCGACATACGTGGATTGAAAGAAGAAAACGGATCTTGGAAAATAATCTGCATTTCTCGCCGCAGCTTCATATTATCTTTAATTTTTGTAATATCCATCTGTTATGAGAAAGTTTTCACTGGCATATTTAACCCTTCCCGGTATTGATCCTGTTACACAGATTAGAATTGCAGCCGAATGTGGATATGATTATGTCAGTCTGCGAACAATTCCTTTGCATTTAGCCGGAGAGCCAGAGTTTCTTTTACATAAAGACAAAGCGCTTATGCGCAACGTAAAACAAGCAATTCGCGAATACTCTATGCCTGTAATGGATATCGAGCTTGCACGTATTCGTGAGGATTTGGATGTCTACGAGTATGAACCAGCATTCGAAGCAGCTGCAGAGATTGGTGCTACCGATGTCTTGGGTAGTATCTGGACAAGAGATGAAGCTTACTTTTCTAAAAAAGTAGCCATAGTTGCAGATATGGCTGCCAAGTATAATCTCAATTATAGCATTGAATTTCTTACTTGGGCAGGTGTAAGAAATTTAGCTGAAGCAAAGGCGCTAGTTGACAAGCTCGAAAGGCCAAATCTATACTGTCTCGTGGATACGCTACACGCCCACAGATCGCATGTAAGTGCTGACGAAATTGCGAAATGTGGCGTAAAGTATTTCCGTTTTATTCATTTGTGTGATGGGCCTTATGAAATTCCATCAAGTTTAGAAGATCCAGAAATGCTTCGCATTGCAAGGGAAGCACGGCAATATCCAGGTTCCGGTGGTATAGATATTGCTGGTATGGTGCATGCGATGCCTGGTCTCCCAATTTCGATCGAGCTTCCTAATCTTCGTAATATTGCTGTGTATGGATTCAAGGGACATGCGAGGCTTTGCTTAGAGGCTGCAAAGGAATATCTTTCTTATAGCGACTTAAAACTGAGCCAAGCAACCGCGAGTGGCTTCGGCGGTTAATACTTTTCCTATTAGGTTTTATTAGCATCAATTTACTACTATGAAATCGGAAAGGTTCTTTGCAACCTTTCTCTATTTTTAGTCCGCCGTTTTATAATATAATTAAAAAACAATTTTCCAATTAGCCTTGAAATCTCAACGTTTTCTATTTATGTATGAGTTGCCGTTTAATCATCGTTTAAACTTCATAATCGCATAAAGCTATAATTGTTTATATTGATTTTTAAATGGCTCAATTTTATACGTTTGCGTTCATTTTCATAATTAACAAATTGTCTTCTTTCTAAGCATTTAAATGACAGCTCTATCCCCGCACCGTCCTCTCGCGAAATGCATATTGTGTCATATATGCATCCTTGCGTAAAACGGCATTTAGCGTTCAAAGATGCATATGCGCATTCATTTCATTCGGTTGTGGAGGAGCATTTATGGCATCAAAATACGCGCTCTCTGAGCTTCCGTTAGGCTGCAAGGCCGAAGTAGCATATATGGATCTCAGCGGGCCTATGGGGCAGCGGCTTCTTGACATCGGGTTTACTGCCGGCACAGAAGTTGCATGCCTCTATGCCGCGCCATCCGGTGAACCACGCGCTTACCTGGTGCGCGGTGCAGTCATTGCCCTTAGGGAGGAAGATGCTGCACACATATGCATTTTGGAGGGGCCAACATGCGAATAAAGGCAGCTTCAATAGATGCGCACGCAAATATGCGTGACGGAGCCATTTTAAAGCGCAGCGAAACGGATCTAATCTTAGCGCTTGCAGGAAACCCGAACGTCGGAAAGAGTACCGTTTTTAATGCCTTAACCGGTTTGCGTCAACACACGGGAAACTGGCCCGGCAAGACAGTAGACAGCGCGCAGGGATATTGCGTACACAATGGGCAAGGATTTGTGATTGTGGATTTACCTGGCACGTATTCGCTTAGCCCGCATTCGCAGGAAGAAGAAATCACGCGGGATTTTATCCTCAGCGGCAAGGCAGACGTCACCATCATCGTCTGTGATGCGACCTGCCTCGAGCGTAACCTCAGTCTTGCTTTGCAAACCCGGTGCATTACAGATCGCGCAGTCCTCTGTGTAAACCTGATGGATGAGGCGAGAAAGAAGGGCATCCAAGTCAACATTGAAGAGCTTTCCAAGCAGTTAAACATGCCTGTTGTTGGAACGAGCGCCCGCAGCGGGAAGGGGCTTTCTGCGCTTATGGATGCAGTGCAGCGCATAGCCTGCCTTCCGCCTTCCACGGAAAATTCCCCTGCGCCAATCCAAAACACGGAAGCAATCTTTCAAGAAGCTGAACGGATTTGCCGCATCTGTGTAACGCGTGAGAACCCTACCGCCGACATGCGTCGCTTCCGTGCTGACCGTCTGCTAACCGGCAGGCTAACCGGTATCCCAGTGATGCTGCTTCTGCTCTCGCTGGTGTTCTATATTACCCTTGCCGGTGCAAATTATCCGTCTGCGCTCCTTTCCAAATGGGCGCTTGCTCTGCAAGAGCAGCTCACGCGGCTCTTTCAGTCGCTCAATGCACCTGCATGGCTGCATGATGCACTGGTGCTTGGCATGTACCGGGTTCTTGCTTGGGTTGTTTCCGTTATGCTACCCCCCATGGCTATTTTCTTCCCGCTGTTTACGCTGCTGGAAGATCTGGGCTACCTGCCCCGTGTAGCCTTTAATCTGGACCATTGCTTCAAACGCTGCCATGCATGCGGCAAACAGGCACTCACCATGTGCATGGGGTTTGGCTGCAATGCGGTCGGCGTAATCGGCTGCCGCATCATCGACAGTCCTCGGGAACGGCTGATTGCTATCCTTACAAACAATCTTGTGCCATGCAACGGCCGTTTTCCCACAATCATTGCCATCATTGCGATGTTTTTTGTAGGTACAGGCGCAGGAGCCGGGCAGACGCTGCTTTCGGCAATCCTGCTCACAGGCGTAATTGTACTGGGAGTTTTGCTTACGTTCCTATTCTCACGCCTTCTTTCTGCAACCGTGCTTTCCGGTGTTCCATCCTCATTTACGCTGGAGTTGCCACCTTACCGCATGCCCCAAGTGGGTAAGGTGCTTGTGCGTTCCGTGCTGGATCGAACGCTCTTCGTGCTCGGCCGCGCAGTGGCGGTAGCTGCACCTGCAGGGCTCATCCTGTGGCTATTCGCCAATCTGGATGCAGGCGGAGTAAGCATCCTTGCGCGCTGCACAGCTTTTCTTGATCCATTTGCACGGCTGCTCGGGCTCGATGGCGTCATCCTCATGGCGTTCATCTTGGGAATTCCCGCCAATGAAATCGTGCTCCCAATCGCCATCATGGGATATTTGGCTACGGGCACGCTCTCAGAGCTGCCTGCGTTAAATGAAATGCATGCGTTGCTATCCAGCCATGGGTGGACCTGGCTCACTGCAGCCTGCACGGTGCTTTTCTCCCTGTTGCATTGGCCCTGCTCCACAACGCTCATCACCATCCACAAGGAAACCAAGAGTATGAAATGGACGCTCCTTGCATTCCTGCTCCCCACCGCTGCGGGGATTTGCGTTTGCTTTATCGTTGCAACGCTTGCACGCGCACTTGGTCTCGCTTAACAGGCGCTTAAAAAATCCCTTTGCAGTACGTACCAAAAAAGTTTATACTATTCTTATAAAACAGCGTGTGGCGCAACAGCATAAATCCAGTTGGCGCCACCTGCTGTTTTTCAATCAGCGGCAATTCCCGCTCGCATGAACCTTGTGAAAGGAGCACATTCCTATGGAAAAAAAGATTATTACGATCAGCCGCCAATTCGGTAGTGGTGGCAGAAGCATTGGCAAGGCTGTGGCAGAGCGTTTGAGCATTCCCTACTACGATAAGGAGCTGATCAAACAGGTCGCAGAAAAGACGGGGTTCGATCCCGAATTCATCGAGGAAAAGGGGGAATATGCGCCTGGGAAAACCTTTCTCTCGTATCTTTCCACCTCATTTGGCATGCCCGGAGGCATGATGGGTGGCATGAGTGCCATGGATTTTCTCTGGGTCATGCAGCGCCAAGTGATCCTAGACCTTGCCGAAAAAGGTCCTTGCGTGATTGTTGGGCGCTGTTCGGATTATATTCTAAAAGACCGTACAGATTGCCTGCACGTGTTTATCCACGCAAGTGAGGAATACCGCGCAGAGCGCATCGTCCGCCTTTATGGAAAAACTGAAAAAACCCCAGAAGCCCGTCTTGCGGATAAGGATGGCCGGCGCAGCGTAAATTACAAGCATTTTACCGGCCGCGATTGGGGTGCCTGCCAAAACTATCATCTGTGCCTGGACAGCAGCGCATTAGGCTCGGAACAATGCGTTGGGCTTATTGTTGCGCTTGCCGAAGGGAAACAATTCTAAATATAACCTGCACGCAAAAATGAGGCTGCGGTTCCCGCAGCCTCATCACTTATTCCATTATATCCGGCGCAACGCCGAACGCTTCATCAAACGCAAATGTAAACGGCTTATCCGTCAGCACAATGTCGGTATCGATTTGCGCAAACACCGTGGTTTCTCCCGGCGCAAGCACCAACACATACTGCCCGTCGCGCGTTTGCAGCCGGCTCTCTGCAATCTCGGCGCCCCCTTCTTCCTCAAAAAAGTGAACATCCACCGCACACACAAGTGCTTCTGGATAAGAATTGACGGCTACCGCATCGAGAAACGTATCTTCTGCCTGTTCATATACCTGGATCGTTTCAAAAGAAATATATTGCGTATAATGCAGGCTAGAGCTTACAAAGCGGCCGAGCGCATCAAATTCCGGCGCAACCGTTGGCGTAGGATCTGGCGTTTGCGTTGCTTGCGGCGTTGGATCCGGCGTGGGTTCGGGCGTTTCTACCGGCAGCGTATACTCCGGCAAAAGCTCCGGGCGTTCGCGCACACAGCCGGATATTAGGCACAGGCATCCAAGCAGCACCCACACCAGCAGCACCATAGATTTACGCTTTGATTTCCTCATCATTGCAGCGTTTGTTCTCCTGGATCAGCTTTTGTTTCAAGTCATACAGCCCGTCCGACATATCAACCTTATAAACATGCGGATTGAGCAGCCTGCGGTATTCTTCCCAGAACGTCGAAAGCTCCTGGCGCGCATAGGCCTGGATTTCTTCAATGGATGGCAACTCATAGACCTGTTTCCCGTCGATGAAAAGCGGCACAAGCATCTCGCGCACGGTGAAATCCTTGAGTACCTTTGTTTTATAGCTCTGCTCTGGATGGTAGATGCGAAGGGGTTGCGTTGCATCGATGGTCTCACCCTCGAGCGCGATCAAATCAGCAAGCGCCATGCCGCACTTATTATACAGCCGAAGGACTTTCTTATACCCAGGGTTGGTCATCTTTACGACGTTTTCGCTCAGCTTGATCTTCGGGATCAACTTCCCATCTATGATCTCCGCCGCCATCTTGTATACGCCGCCGAGCGCGGGGCAATCCAGCGATGTGATCAGCTTCGTGCCCACAGCCCATACGTCGATTTTCGCGCCCTGCGCCTTCAAATCGCGAATGACCGTTTCGTCCAGATCGCCAGAGGCAAGGATCTTGATGTCGGAATGGCCCGCGTCATCCAGCATTTTTCTCGCGCGTTTGGAAAGATACGCAAGATCCCCAGAATCCATGCGGATGCCGATGGGCTTATACCCTTTGGCCTTGAGTTCGTTAAACACCGTAATCGCATTGGGCACGCCGCTGCGCAGCGTATCATAGGTATCCACAAGCAGTGTGCAGGCATTGGGGAAGGTTTCCGCATATGCGCGGAACGCATCCAGCTCCGTTGGGAAGCTCATCACCCAGCTGTGCGCATGCGTACCTTTGAGCGCCACGTGGTACATCCGCCCTGTGAATACGTTGCTCGTACCGCTGCAGCCGCCGATCACCGCAGCGCGCGCGCCATAAATCCCGGCATCGGGACCCTGGGCACGCCGCAGGCCAAATTCCATCACCTCATCCCCCTGCGCTGCATAGGCAACCCGGCTCGCCTTGGTGGCGATGAGGGTTTGGTGGTTGACCAGGTTCAAAAGCGCGGTTTCCACAAGCTGCGCTTCCATGATCGGCGCCTTCACGCGCAGCAACGGCTCATAAGGAAATACCACCGTGCCTTCCTTCATGCCGTAGATTTCACCCGTAAAATGCAGCTTGCGCAGCACATCCAAAAAGGGCTCATCAAAGAGGTTGAGCGACCGCAGATACTCGATGTCTTCCTCTGCAAAATGCAGGTTGTTGATGTATTCAATGATGGATTCCGTGCCTGCCATCAATGCATAAGCGCTGTTTTCACGTTCGCGGAAAAACAGGTCAAACACGGCCTGGTTTTTCGTCATTCCGTGCTTGAAATACCCATACATCATCGTCAGCTGGTACAGGTCTGTCATCATCGTCAGATTGCGTGGCTGTAGCGTCATATTACTCTTCCGTTCCTTCTTTGTTTTCCTGCTGCTCTTTGGAGCAATCCTCTGCTGTTTCATCCTGCTCTGGCGTTTCCGCCGGTTCCGCAGGTTCCTGTTCTTCCGTTCCCTGGGGCGCCGTTTCTGCTTCTCCCCCGCCGTTTCCCCGCTCGCTGTCTTCTGTTTCCACCGCAGCTTCGGGCTCCGGTTGCGGTTTCGGCCAAATGAGATACCCCAGTTTCTTCTCTCTGTTCCAGCGCACAAGCGTAAACACAAGCACTGCGATTACAAGCACCACGCTAAGCAGCTGCGATACGCGGATCCCGCCCGAGAGCCAGGAGACCGTGTTGGGGGCAATGAGCCAAAGGCTATCGCCGCGCAGGCCTTCCACAAACATGCGCTCAAACGCATACAGGCCAGCATACCACAGCATCATATCGCCATCATGCTTGAACTTTTTGCGGCAGAGCCAGAGGACAAGGAAAATGATGAAGCACCAAGCGGACTCATAGAAAAACGTTGCAAGGTGCAGATGCACGCCATTTGCGCCGGTTGCGCAGGCCGTGCAGACCGCATCGTTGAAATAATGCGTCCCTTCAATGCCGACAGCAAGCGGGAAATACTGAAGCGCTGGGAACTGCGCAATCATTTTCGCTGTTACTGGAAGGCCAAACGCTTCCTGGTTAAAGAAATTACCCCAGCGTCCAATTGCCTGCGCGAGCGCCAAGCCCGGCATGATGCAATCCGCCAGGCGAAGGAAGCGCACCTTGCGCACGCGGGCAAACACGAGTGCTCCCAGCAGGCCGAAAATCACGGCGCCGTAAATGGCAAGGCCGCCTTCCCAGATATAGAGGATGCTGATGGGATCCTGCAAATATCGGTCCAGATGGAACAGCACATAATACAGCCGCGCTCCCACAACGCCGCAAGGAATAATCACGAGACAAAGGTCGATGATAATGTCCTTTGGAAGCTTTTTCCGCTTTTCCTCTCGAATCGCGAAAAATACGGCCAGGATGATGCCGATTGCCATCAGCACACCGTACCAGTAAATATCTTTTCCGAATAGCGTAAATGCTACCCTGTCCGGAATCGTCATGCGTAATTCCTCCTAAATATAGTCCTTGAACTGTGATTATACCGCAGTTTGCGCAAATATGGAAGCCATCCCGGCAAGGAGTTGGCATATCATTTGCGCAGGCTTAAGATGGCGGCCAAGCGAATTGAGAAAGCAGCAGGGCTGAACTTGCATCTGTTTTAAAAATCGATTAAACTTCAAAGCATAACTTCGCTTTGATAGCATGCATAAATCGGAGGAAGCAGGGATGGGATTTGCGCGCATTGATTTGGATAAATGGAGCCGAAAAGAATACTATCTGCATTTCATGAACGAAGTAGTATGCACGTATTCGATACATGTAGATGTGGATATTACAAACCTGGGTAAGTATAAGCTCTATCCCACAATGCTGTGGCTTCTGACGGATACCGTAAACAGCCACGCGGAATTTCGCACACACCTTTCTGCAGAAGGGCTTGGGATTTTTGACGCCATGCTGCCATCCTATACGGTTTTCAACAAGGAACGCAAAACCTTCTCAACCCTTTGGACCCCCTTCAGCCCCAACTATTCGGAATTCCTCAAGGCATACCTAGCCGATACGGCCCAATATGAAAATGCTACTGTATTTGCACCCAAACCCGGGAAGCCGGAAAACTGCTTTGATGTTTCCATGATCCCGTGGGTGACCTTCTCGGCATTCAACCTTAACATATATGATTCGGGGAAATACCTTCTTCCCATATTTACCATGGGGAAGGCATTTGAGCGGGACGGGAAGCGCCTTCTGCCGCTCGCCATCCAGGTGCACCACGCCGTGTGCGATGGCTACCATGTTGCAGCATTTCTTGAAACATTGCAAGAAAAGATCGACATTTTCGTTTAAGCCGATTCGCATCCGCTCAGAAAGCCACAAAAGGGAAACGCGCACGCTTCGCGTCGTGCAAAAACGCGTTCCATTTAAGCTTTCAGCCGCCAATGCAGGCTTAACACCCTTCTATACGTCACGCCCCTTTATGGCCTGCCTATGAGCTCCAGTTATGCAAATGGAGCTCAATCTCACAACATGGGCTTTAAAATGGCGGCTTCCCTAAAGTGCAAACCCTTTTGCGGTACACCATAAGAAGCTGCATGATTTTATGCTATACTTAGACTAACCAATTGGAATTTGAGGAGGCCTCTAACCCATGAAAGATAGAATCGCATATTGCGGGCTAGATTGTGAAAAATGCGATGCATACATTGCAACAATCCATGACGATCAAGCCTTGCGCGAAAAAACCGCGGAATTGTGGTCGAAGTTAAATCATGTGCCTATTCTGCCTAAAGATATAAACTGTGAGGGTTGCCGGGCAAACGGGATTAAAACTGTATTTTGCAACAGTCTATGTGGGATTCGCCAATGTGCGTTAAAAAAAGGTGTTTCCACTTGTGGTGACTGCTCAGACTTAGAAACCTGTTCAACCGTCCAAATGGTCCTTTCCAATAATCCGGCTGCTTTGGAGAATTTACGCGGGCACCATATGTAAGAGGAACAATTATAGGGGGAAATCCAATATGCTTACTACAATACCCAATGAAGAAGAAATGGCGACTCTAGTTGGGAAATCGCTATATGACGTATGGAAAAAGCTGTGCGCTTTAATAGATGAAAAGTATGATATGGATTGTTTGTGGAATAAAGGCGGTAGAGCATGGAAATATGAATACAAATATCGTCGGGGTGGTAAGACGCTGTGTGCATTATATGCAAAAGAAAACCGCGTGGGTTTTATGATCGTTTTGGGGAAAGAGGAACGGCTGAAATTTGAAACAACTCGGGAAAATTACACGAAAGAGATTCAGCAAGCATATGACAACGCTCAAACATATCAAGATGGGAAATGGATCATGTTCGAGCCTGTGGATTCTTCTTTATTTGATGATTTCATTAAGCTGTTGAAAATTAAAAGAAAGCCCAATAAAAAGTAAAGTGATTATCGAATGATGCAGCTTCTAGTTTGGGTGAAAAATACGCATGAATTGAAAGTGGCTAGCTTGAAGAAGTGAGCATGCTGCAGGAATTGAAATCTATAATGGAGAAATTTGTTGCGTCTGGTTAGGATTTTATAACTGTTCCTGCGCAACAATGGTTAGCCAGGAAGGCGGATAAAAACGATTTAGCGATGAAACATGGTACATTCAACAATTAATGCCACATATGCAGGGAGTTCACTATGAGATTAACTTCATAAACGTCCTGCGTGTTGGTTCCAGGCGGCAATTCCCTGCGGCGCTTCAAATTATGTCGGATGATGCGCCTTCCATATCGCTCACGCTGCGCCCAATAAGCTTCATTTTTACCCTCTTTATCCTCGTTTTACTTTTTGCTTGGCCCAGCATGGTATGTGCAAGCGTTCTATGCTTGGCAGTTCTTGCGCCTGTTGTTTGCGCAAAAGCACCAGTTTAATGGGAAAGACATCCTTACGCTTTCCCTGTTGTCTATCGACAAAGTGATGCATGCCACTCCTTCGAAGTTTGTCCCTTATCCCTTCGCTGCGGGCCAGTAGGTCATGCAAAGAAACCCTTGCTACACAACCTGCGGATTCCGCACGCGTTGCCAAATCCGCTTGGATGCCTTCAAATCTGCAGTTTCCGCCCCCCTAAGAAGTTTTTACAAGTTGAAGGGGAGCATACATTGCTCCCCTTGCTCTGATATGGATTGTTTGGATGGCTTTATGCCACATCGTGCTCATATTGCAGCATATACAGTTTATAATAGATTCCGCCTTGGTTGAGCAGCTGCTGATGATTGCCCTCTTCCACAATGCGGCCCTTGTGCATCACAATGATCTTATCCGCATTCTGGATGGTGGAAAGCCGGTGCGCAACGATGATGGTCGTCCGCCCTTCCATCAGTTTTCCGAGCGCATCTTGGATAAGCGATTCGGTTTCCGTATCGATGTTGGCTGTCGCTTCATCCAAAATAAGAACCGAGGGTTTAAAGGCAAGCGTGCGCGCAAAGGAAAGGAGCTGCCGCTGGCCTGCAGAGAACGCTGCGCCGCGCTCGATCACCTCATGCGCATAGCCGCCTGGCAGGCGGGAGATAAAGCCGGCCGCGTTTACCGTTTGAGCCGCCGCTTCGATCTCCGCATCGGTAATACCCGTTTCATTCAAGCGGATGTTCGCGCGCACATCTCCGGTAAATAGGAACACATCCTGCAGCATCTGCCCGATGTTGCGGCGAAGGTCCTCTACGCAAATCTTGCGCACGTCAATTCCGTCAATCAAAATTGCGCCTTTCTGAATGTCGTAATACCGGCAGATCAAGTTCTGGATCGTGGTCTTTCCCGCGCCCGTTGCGCCAACAAAAGCTACCCGCTGGCCAGGCTCCACGGTAAAGGAAACGTCCTGCAGCACCCATTCTTCATCCCTGTATGCAAACCAGACGTGCTGGAACTCGATTTTTCCGCGGAAGGTATCCACATGTACCGCATCCGGCGCATTTTCAATCTGCGGCTTGGTATCCAGCAGCCAGAAAATGCGTTCCGAGCAGGCGTTTGCGGACTGGATCGTATCAAACTGCTCGGCGATTTCTTGAATCGGCTGAAAGAACTTGTTGATATAGCGCTGGAACACAACGAGCGTGCCCAGCGTAACAACGCCATCTATAGCCATATTGCCACCCACGAAGATGAGGATGGCAAGCGCAGCAATGTTCATTACATAAGAAACCGGGCTATAAAGCGCAAAGGTGATGAGCTGCTTCATGTTGATTTTGCGCAGATCTTCCGTTCTGGTTTCAAAGTCTTCGCGCACGTCGTTTTCCGCCGTGAACACCTGCACAACCTTCATTCCAGAAACATGCTCTGCAACAAAGCCGTTTAGCTCGGAGATCTTCGCCCGCATCGCACGGTAGATTTTGCGCGTAGCGGAACGGAACACGACTGTGGCCACCGTAATAAACGGCATAACGATGAAAATATAAAGCGAAAGTTTCACGTTTTCCGAAAGCATTACCGCAATAACGCCCACAAGCACAAAGCAGCTTTTGAGGATGTTCACGATCACGCTCGTAAACATCTCGTTTACGGTCTCACAATCGTTGGTAACGCGGGTCACAAGCCTGCCGATGGGGTTTTCGTTGAAAAAACCAACGTGCAACTTCATCATGTGAGAGAAAAGATCGTTGCGCAAATTGTAAATGATCTTTTGCCCCACGGTTGCAAGGATGGCAGCCTGCGCATAGGTAAGCCCCATTACAGCAAGCACGGTTGCAAGATAAATAAGGCCCAGACGCACTACGCCGGCAAGATCCGCAGCGCGCAGCTCCTTTAGCTGCTCCAGTGTGAATCCCTCGCCGCTGACCTGTTCATATTTGGATACAAACTCATCCACTGCATCTCCAAGGATCTGCGGCTGATAGAGCTCCAGCACAACCACGGCAAGGATGATGGCAAGTGCCAGCGCGAACCAGCCCACATAGGATTTTCCATAGCCCAGAAGCCTGCGATTGGGGGATGCCTTTTTCCGGGTAGAACCTGCGCGTTTTTCCCTGTTCACAGCGCATACTCCTCCTTTTTCATTTTTTCCAGGAGCTGACGATGATACAGGTCCGCATAGATGCCGCCCAGCGCAACAAGCTCCGCGTGATTGCCCATTTCGGTAATCGTTCCGCCAGAAAGGACAATGATCTTATCCGCATGCTGCAACGTAGAGATGCGGTGCGCGATGATGATGTTGGTCTTTCCTGCGCGCAGCGTATTTAGATTGCGGAGAATCTGTTCCTCAGTGTCCGTGTCTACAGCCGACACTGCATCGTCGAGGATTAAGATCTCCGGGTTCAGAATCAATGCCCGCGCAATGGCGATGCGCTGCTTTTGCCCGCCGGAAAGTGAGACGCCGCGTTCACCCACCATCGTTTCATAGCCATCCGCAAAATCCATGATGTTTTCATGCACGCAGGCAGCTTTGGCGGCAGCTACGATTTCCTCAAACGTTTTGCTGCGGTCGCCAAAGGCAATGTTGTTCCTTACGGTATCAGAAAACAGGAAGTTATCCTGCATGACATAGCCCATCGTGCGGCGCAGCGTTTTCAAGGAAACACCATGGATTTCCTGCCCTCCGATGTAAATCATATCCTGCCCCGGGTCATCCACGCGCAGGAGCAGGTCTGCAAGCGTTGTTTTGCCTGCGCCCGTGCGGCCTACGATGCCGAGCGTCTCGCCGCGCTTTACCTCAAAGGAAATATCCCGCAGCACATCCTTTTGCGTTCCAGGGTAACGGAACGTCAAATTCTTTACGCAGATGTCGCCACGCAATGGTGTTTCCTCACCCGCGGGGATAAGATCCGGAATATCCGATTCCGTTTGAAGCACTTTTTCTATGCGTTTGAGCGAGGCAGATCCACGCGTTATCACGTTGATGACGCGCCCGATGGATGCAATCGGCCATACGAGCATGTTCAAATATTGAATAAACGCCGAAAAGTCTCCTACGCTGATCTGGCCGAGAATCGCAATATAGCCGCCATACCCGATGGCGATGGCCATGGAGCAGCCTGCAATCATGTGCATAAAGGGGAACATGAATGCCTGCAGCTTCGCTTCGCGGATATTTGCAACCCGCGAATCCATGTTGACCGCCTCAAACGCAAGGCATTCCTTTTGTTCCTGCACGAAGGCTTTAATCACTTTGACGCCGTTGAGCTTTTCCTGCACAAAATCAGCCACTTTGGAAAAAGCTTCCTGCCGGCGGGTGAAGCGCTTGTGCATTTCACGGCCGACAAACGTGCTCACAACAGCCACAAGGCTCATCGGCAAAATGGCAACAATGCTCAAACGCAGGTCGATCTCGAACACCATCTTTGCCATCGTGGCAAGGCCGATCGCAAGCGTGTCAAGGCCCATCATGATAGTAACTGCAAACGTCATGCGGACAGCCTCGATGTCGTTGGTCATATACGCCATGATTTCGCCCGCTTTGTGTTCATGGAAATAGGAAGAAGGCAGCGTGTTCAAATGGGAAAACAAATCGTTGCGCATATCGCGCTCAATCTTGCGCGCCGCACCAAAAATACAATAGCGCCAAGCAATGCGCCCTGCAAGCACCATGGCTGCAATAGCGGCCATCCTAAGCACAGCATTCACAAAGCCGGATTGATCGATCGTTTGTAGCTCGATGCCATCGATCACATTGCCGACAATAATTGGGACTTCCGTCTGCGCAAGATCGATCACGATCAAGACTGCCATTCCTATGAGATAGCTCCATTTGTATTTTCGGATAAAACGCTGCGCATAAGGGCTCCGGAGGATATCCATAATCCCCGCCTTGCGCGCCTTCTGTTTCTCCATGCTGTTCTCCTTCATGATGTGCATTCTGCAAGTCTTCAAAACAAATCAATTTTAGCACTTGAAGCATGCTTTAAGTCAAGTCTTTCGACATTCCAAAATGCATCTTTCGTCGAATTGGCATATTTGCTGTAAACTAGCGCGGTTTTAAGAGAGAATCCGTGCTTCGCGTTTTCCCGGCTTATAGGCTCTTTATGGCACAAAAACAGCCTAGCTCTGCTAGGCTGCTGGAAAAGTTGGGGGTATCCTGCTCTAGAAAAAGCTCGAAGCCCTAATGTGCCAATGCCTTTCCTAAAATGCATAAAAAGCTACTGCGCAAACGCTGCCCATTGCATTCGAGCGCAAGCGCCCTGTAATGTGGCAGAATCATATCGTTTTCCGCACGTATCTTCCGCCTTTGCGCATTATTCGTTCTCAAAAAGCAGTTCAAATTGCCCGGCTTCATCCACGCGGTATACCCGCTCCACATCCGCGTCCATAGTTTCAAGCATCGGGATATCCGCTTCATAGCACACACACGTGCCGCAGGAAGAGCTCAGCGCGCGCGGCACAGGCGCCATCCAGGCTTTCACCTGGCGGGTTGCAAGCGCGCGGCTGGTTACAAGCGCCGCAAGGTGCGTATGGAATGTGGCAATATACTTCATGCTTTTTCGAGCGTCAAGCAAAACGTTTCATCTTGCTGCTCTATAGCTACTTTGTATCCCATACTTCTGCCGAACCGGGTTACATTTTCCACCGCGCAACGATCATCTACCAGCACAACAAGCGCATCGGGCGCATTCTTTTTTACCTCCTTCTGCACCATTGCAACCGGCATGGGGCACGTAAACCCTCTTGCATCGACCTTGACCGCCATATCTACATCCCCCTTCTTTATGAAATCAGTTTTTTTGTACCGCTTTTTCTTTTTGCGGCATGTTCAAAATCGAAATCACCAGCAAGACGGCTATGCCTAGAAGCACCGCAACCTTGCCAGCACTTGAAATACCGCCAACTACAAGTTCTCCCGCTTCATTTAAGGAATCCGCATTCCCGGCAAGGCCAAAATTATGCGCGAATGCCGCGCCTGCGATCATGCCAAATACCGTAATTGCAGAGTCTCCATTCCCTTCCCCGGCAAGGATCAATTGGCGGAGCGGGCATCCGCCCAGGAGCACTGAACCCCAACCAACCAGCACCATGCCGAGCGCATTCCAAAGGTGGCTACTATGGGCAATGGGCTGCAATTCAAACCCAAGTTTAAACGTTCCAAACGCCAGGTTGCCGATGAGCACCACAAGGAAAATGGCGATAAACCCATAGAGCAGCTTGAAATCCTGGAACATGATGCTATCCCGAATGCCACCCGCCATGCAAAGGCGTGCGCGCTGCGCAAGCGCGCCCGCGACAAGCGCAAGGCCAAGTGCGATCCAGAAGGATGCATGCTGAGAACCCGGGCCTGTTTCACTTAGGTGGAACAGCGTTGGGACGGCAAGGAACAGGATCAGCAATCCCACCATCAGCGCAGGCAGTATGCCGCCTTCCGGGCGCCCCATGGTATAGTTGCGGCGCAAGGAAAAGCCGCGCTTTAAGAATTGGACGCCCACAAAGATGCCAAGCGCAAAGCCGAGCATCCCGATAAGCGCGTTGAGATCCCCGCCACCAAGCCGGAGCACCATGCGCAGCGGGCAGCCGAGGAACGCAAGCGCACCGATCATTACAAACGCGCCGAGCACAAAGCGCGTTGCGGGCGAGGAACCCGCCTTTGCGCGAAATTCGCCTTTTGCAAGCGCCATAATGCATGCGCCGAGCACAAGGCCGATGATCTCCGGCCTAATATACTGTACTTTTTCCGCGCTGTGCAGCCCAATGCCGCCTGCGATGTCGCGCAGGAAGCACGCGATGCAAAAGCCCATGTTCGCGGGATTGCCAAGCAACGTTAAAACAAGCGCGGCGACGCCTACAAAAGCGCCGGCAATAACCACCATCCAATTCACTTTTTTCATTTTGTTTCTCCTGTGATGTCGAATTGCAGCTGCGCATAGCGCGCGGTTTGTGTTAAAAAAATTATAGACCATATGCCAAGAAATGGCGAATTCCTTTTTTCAATACCTTCCTTTTTTTATCGAAAAAACCGATGTTTCGATTCTCGAAATGATCGTTTGCCCAAGGCCGCTTCCATCTGGAGGAAAACGGGATTGCAGGTGTCCCTGGGTATGAGCAAAAGCAACGCATTAAAAGGCTGCAACGCTAAAAAGCCGGCGATCGCCTCCGTTGCACCGATGCCGCATAGTAAAAAAGGGCGTTACCGCCTGCGATTGGTGCTTTTATGGGATGCAAAGGGAGCAAACGGTGCCGGGCGCATAAAGAGAATGCGGTCATCCAGAGCAGCAAGACGCATGTCCATTGCTCATTTGTGCGCATATGCCCCTTCCAAACGATGTTTTTATGCTGTTTTTCTGGATTGAAAATCCAACTGCCGCATAACCCGTGAAACGCCTTCTTTTGCTTGCGCATGGTTTTAAATCAGCTTCGGCGTTTCCGTGCGCACATAGCGTGCAAAGCGCTGCTCCAACGGGGTGAGCGCAACATCTTTCCGCCAGGCAAGGTAAATTTTCCGGTATGCCCCTTCGGGTAGAAAATCGAATGCAAGAAGCTTTCCTGCCGCAAGCTCCTCCCGCACGGCAAGGCTTGAGAGAATCGCTACCCCCATGCCCTGCAAAACGCCTGCTTTGATGGATTCCGGATGATCCATGCGCGCAACAATGTGCAGCCGTTCGAGCGGTATGCCGCATCTGCTCAGATACTCCTCGGCAGCGCGTTGCGTGCCCGAGGTCTCCTCGCGCGCAATCATCGGCTCATGTATGAGCGCAAGTCCATCCGCTCCCCGGTTGTAAAGTTCCTGGAAACGGGCGTTGTTCGCTGCAATCACAACCAGCCTGTCCTGCGCAATCGCATGGCAGGCGAAGCGCTGCGCTGGAAGCGCCGCGCCGATTAGGCCAATGCGTACCTCGCCTTGCTCCAGCAAAACGCGCACCTCATCGCTATCCCCGCGGCGCAACAGAAATGATGCGCCTGGCTGCTGTTTGAGAAAGCCCGCCATGAGCTGCGGCAACAGGGACTGCGCCGGCACGGTGGAAGTGCCAATGCGCAGCGCCTCGCCGGCTGCCGTTTCCTGCAACGTCTGCAATGCTTCACATCGGTTTAAAATGTCTTTTGCGGCTGCATAGACCCTTTTCCCCTCTTCCGTGAGCGCAAACCGTTTGCGCGCGCCGCGCAGGATCAGCTGCGCCCCAAGCGCGCGCTCAAGCGACTGAATGTGCATGCTCACAGTGGATTGCGTAAGGTGCAACTGCTCAGCTGCGCGGGTAAAGCTCCCATATTCTGCCGCGGCCGTAAACGCCTCCAGCTGCCGCAAACTGATTCCAAGCATACGTTTTCTCCTTCTTTTCACAGTGAGGAAACGGCTGCAAACATCCATGTGACATTTTGCAGCCGATATGTTATGCTTTCCCTATCCAACCGAATCCATAAGGGAAGGAAACATCCATGCGGACCATCTATCTTGACAATGCCGCCACTTCGTTTCCAAAGCCAGCCGGTGTCAGCGCGCGCATGAAGGAATATCTCGATTCCGTTGGCGCGCCCATCAACCGCTCGGTTTACGGTGCCGCACAGGACGCGGGGCTTGTAGCCTTGAGCCTAAGGGAGCGCCTCGCTCGCCTTTTTGCTTTTCCCGAAAAGCCGACGCATGTGATCTTGACCCCGGGCGCAACGGCAGGGCTGAACTTGATTTTGAAAGGCTACCTGCGGCCCGGGGATCACTGCCTGGTAAGCGCGATGGAGCACAACGCCGTCATGCGCCCGCTTCTCCAGCTCACCGGCGTAGAATTCGACCGCATCCCATGCGATGCGGACGGCTTGCTTGACCCCGCTGCCATTCCGCCGCTGATCCGCCCGAATACGCGGCTCTGCCTCATTGCGCATGCTTCCAACGTGTGCGGCACGGTGCAGGATGCGCAAGCCATTGGCCTAATCTGCGCAGAACACGGGATTGCCTTTGCGCTCGATGCTGCACAATCCGCCGGGCATCTGCCGCTCGATTTCGGCAAGCTGCGTTTAAGCGCGCTCTGCGTGCCGGGACATAAAGGGCTTCTCGGCCCTTCTGGCATCGGAGCGCTTCTGCTTCGAGATGATTTTGCCCAGGCGCTTACGCCGCTCATCGCAGGGGGCACGGGCAGCGCTTCGAACAGCGAATTTCTCCCCAATTACCTCCCGGACCGCTTTGAATCCGGCACGCCAAACCTGCCCGGCATCTACGGATTTGAACAGGCGCTCCATTTTATTGAAGAAACGGGCATCGAAGCCCTGCGCGCGCATGAACGCGCCTTGACTGCGCGCTTTCTCGACGGCCTTTTCGGCATGCCCGGGATCCGTTTGTGCGGCACGCGCGACCTTTCCCGGCGGGTGGGCGTGATCGCGCTCGATTTTAAAACCATCGATCACGCGGAAGCAGCCTACCGCCTGGAGCATGAATTCGGCATTCTTACGCGCTGCGGCCTCCATTGCGCGCCTGCCGCCCATAAAACGCTCGGCACCTTTCCCAGGGGGAGCGTCCGCTTTTCCCTCGGGTTCGCAAACACGGAGGCCGATGTGGATGCGGCGCTTGCGGCCATCCGGAATATCAGCGAAGGATGATCCGCTTGCCGCCCTGGTATGCTTCAACCGTTCCAATGCGCTGTGCGCTTGGCACAACGTCCTGCAATGCGCCATAGAGAGCATCCGCATCCGATGCCGCAACAGCGATCAAAAGGCCTCCTGCCGTTTGCGGGTCATACAGCAGATCCTGTTTCGCAAGCTCCGTTTCCCCCGCGTCCACGCCCATTTCCGCAAAGGTGCGGTTGCGATACATGCCCGCAGGCAGAAACCCCATCCGCGCAAGCTCCAGCGCTTCCGGAATCAAATCGATCGACGCTACGTCAAGTGCAAGCGTAACGTCGCTGCCCGTTGCCATCTCATAGGCATGGCCCAGAAGGCCGAATCCCGTTACATCCGTGCAGGCATGCACCGCGTGCTGCACCATCACATCCCGCGCAGCTTTATTGAGCGTTGTCATCAAGCGGTGCATCAAAGCCTCGCCTTCGGGTGAAAGCATATCCACCTTCTTTGCGGTGGAAAGCGTGCCGATGCCAAGCGGCTTTGTAAGCAAAAGCACATCCCCGGGTTTTGCTCCGGAATTGGTTAGGATTCGTTCCGGATGCACGAACCCCGTCACGGCAAGGCCGTATTTTGGCTCATCGTCATGGATGCTATGCCCGCCCGTAATGAGCGCGCCCGCTTCATAGACTTTGTCATATCCGCCGCGCAGCATAGCATGCACGGCCTCCATGGGCATGGATTCCGGGACGGCCATTATGTTGAGGCAAAGCTTCGGTTCCCCACCCATGGCATACACATCCGAAAGCGCGTTCGTTGCAGCGATCTGCCCAAACAGGTAAGGGTCATCCGCAATCGGCGGGAAAAAGTCCACCGTCTGCACCAGTGCGAGCGTATCGCTGATGCGGTAAACCGAGGCGTCGTCGCTTTTATCAAAGCCAACCAAAAGGTTGGGGTCTTGATGCACCTTAATATCCTGCAGCAACTTGGCTAAAACGCCTGCCCCTACCTTGGCGCCGCAGCCTGCGCACTTTGCAAGTTTTGTCAGCTTAATATCCTTGGTTTCCATGGTGGGTTCCTTTCTTTTCGCATTCTGCCAGCATGATTTGATCCTAAAGTTATTTTCTCAAATCCCAGGCTGGATTGCAACCGCACAGGCAGCATTAATTAATTTTAAATGCACCTAATTGCAGCGGCGCCAATCACGTCTGGATCGATGAAAAATGTGTTATTCAATTGCATGACTGCATGTAAAAGCTTTCTAAAATGGTTTTAAAGTTGCTGCACGCGATTCAGTTTTTAATGTTTCTAGCGGTCCAACTACCACGCTTATCGATTCGAATCATTGAACGAAAGCGGTTTTACCACCGCTGTTGTAACCTGCGTTGCTGTAAAAGCTCAGCGTTGCCTCTTCCTTGGCGCCAGTAAGCAGCATCCTTTTATAGCAGTTTGCTTCTTGCGCAACTTTCCTTGCATAATGCAGGCACTCCGTTGCATATCCCTTGCCGCGGCAATCCCCGCGGGTAACAACATTTTCCGCCAGCGCATATGGTCTAACATTCCTGGTTAAGTTGGGGGTAATGACACAAACGCAAGAAGATAAGAGCATAGCATCAACTTCATTTACGATAATGTAATGATTTCTATCTTTTAGAATTGTTTCCTGCGTGCTTTTCAATCGTTCCGTTATTTTGGGGACAGATTTTTTATGTAAATAGAGATACAATCCAAGCAATTCACTCAGCTCATTTTCTTGAACTTCTTGAACCATGGAACACCTCCGCAAAACCTCTTCCCCGCCTTGCCATGCGTATGCATGCATGTAACCGGGGGAAGTCAGCCCAACTTTCACCAAACTGCCGCGTTCAAAGTTTGCCCTAAAGGAATCTACAGCCTTTTCCCTCTTGCTTTTAAACCAAGCTGTTCTGTTAGCATCAAGATCCAAATTGCCGTTTTAGCAATCCCTTGGGAACCGCATTCCGCACGCCTATGCCAGCGCTTCAATTCACAATGCAGTAATTCTATAATTGGCGCTCGATTCAGTCCTCCATACTTACTTCTACGGCAAAATAGCGCTCCTGGAAATGGACCTGCGCGAGGATCTCTTCCCGCGAATAGCGCCTACTTTCTGGCGCAACTACCCATTTTGTTTCGACATCATCGTTGCGTTTGATCACAGCAATCACCTTTCCCGTGAACTCCCGCACAGGCCCATCCACGCCCAAGATATAAGCATCCTGCGCTTCTCCATCCGGCGCAGGGATTCCTTCTACGAACCCATAGTTGATTGGATACATGAGCGATTCATGCTCCGGATGGCGCGTTCCCATGGGGCGGTCAACGGTTACTTTTACAATTCTCCCGATTATGGGGGCCGCATTCCGTTCCATCTGCTTTATCCTCCATATCACACATGCAAGGCTTTCACCGTTTTCCAAACCCGCCCGTTCGGCTTCTCCGCACGCTTAAAAGCGCTGCACGATCCGAACTTCTAAGCTGCGCGCTTCTTGCTACAGCATTCCGCAAAGAACGGCCCTGCCCTCCGGCAGCCTTACAGCAAAATGGCTCCCGCTTTTGTATTTTTGTTATAACATGAAAGCAAGGCTTCCACAAGGGCACGCTCTGCCCCAAAGCGCAAAAGGCAGCAGGCATTTAGCCTACTGCGCTGCATGTCCGAATCTTGGGGACGGCTGCCGTAACCCCGGAAGGTTGCTATCGCATTGGGCGGCGCAGGATGAATTGCCTCAAGCGGGCAAGGAAAAGCGCGCAGATGAGCGGCAAATCCCCAAAAGCCTTTTTCTGCAAGCGAAATGCTGCACGGCATACGGGAGTTGCAACGCTCTGGCCCCCCGTTGAAAGTCCAACGCCGGGAAAGCCTGCAGCTCCAACATTCCAACACGCTATAAGGCCGGCGTTGCATCTGATGCAACGCCGCAGCTCGTTGAATTCCCTCGGGAGTTCGGGGCGCCCGGCTTCCATCGGATTTGCCAACATGTGCAGCAAATCCGCAAAGAGCCTTGCATGGCAAGGCTCTCCTTCCATGGCTTTCTAACCGCGTCTGTGGTACAAGAGAAACATGGAAACCTCGAAAAAGTGGCGGCCGCCACTTTTTCGAAGTTTAAGGCACTGCATAGGATGCAACGCCGGCTCTTATAAAAAGCGCGAAACCGAATTTTAGCGCGCCACGCAATAGGTTTCCATATAGGATTCCATGCGTTTGCGCATCGCATCATCGATGAGCACCCGCCCATCGATCTCCTTGCCGTAGAGCGATGCAAGGATGTCCTGCACGGTTACAAGCGCGAACGTGTGAATGCCAAAATCGCGCTCAATCTCCTCGATCGCAGTCAAATCGCCCTGGCCGCGCTCCATGCGATCCACCGAAATGATGAGCCCCGGCACCTGCACCCGCGCCGCAGCCTGCAGCACCGGAAGGGTTTCGCGCACGGCTGTGCCGGCGGTGATCACATCTTCAATGATGAGCAGCTTATCGCCATCCTGCGGCTGATACCCCACCATGGAGCCGCCTTCACCATGGTCCTTGGCTTCCTTGCGGTTGAAGCAGTAATTCACATCCCTGCCCATGCGCGAAAGCGCAGCCGCTGCGGAAACCGCAAGCGGGATGCCCTTATACGCTGGGCCAAAAAGCGCTGCAATATCCTTTGGCAACGCGCCCGATTGCATGTTTTCCTCTATGCAGGCAGCATAAAACTCGCCAAGCCGCGCGATCTGCGCACCGGTTTTATAATTCCCCGTATTGATGAAATAAGGCGTTTTGCGGCCGCTCTTGGTTGTAAAGTCGCCAAACGTCAAAACGCCTGCGCGCGCCATAAATGCAATGAATTCCTCTTTATACTGCATATGTTTCCCCTTTCTATCCCACAAATGCGGCCTTGAGCGCCGCAACATCCGCATAGCCCTCCCGCGCCATGAACACGGCAAGCTCTTCCACCACATCCACGGGCGCTGTTGGGTTCACAAGCGCTGCCGTGCCCACTGCAACCGCATCCGCGCCCGCCAGCAGGAATTCAGCAGCATCTTCTCCCGTGCAAATGCCGCCAAGCCCAAGGATTGGCAGCTTTACCGCGCGGCGCACCTGGTAAACCATGCGCACCGCCACCGGCTTGATGGCTGGGCCCGAAAGCCCGCCCGTTCCGTTTGCAAGCAGCGGCCGCTTCGTTTTCAAATCGATGCGCATGCCAAGGAGCGTGTTGATCAGCGAGATAGCGTCCGCCCCCGCATCCTCGACCGCCCGGGCAATGGCCGTGATGTCCGTTACATTGGGCGTGAGTTTCACCATCACGGGCTTTTTTGCCGCGCGCTTCACAGCCCCCGTAACCTGTGCCGCCATGCGCGGATCAGTCCCAAAGCCGATCCCGCCCTCCTTTACGTTGGGGCAGGAGATGTTGAGCTCAAACATCGCAACCGCCGTTTCGTTTAGGCATTCCGCAACGGCTACATATTCTTCCACGCTGTGGCCGGCAAGGTTGGCGATCACCGGCACATCGTACTGAGCAAGGTAGGAAAGCTCATTCTCAATATAGGCTTCTGCGCCCGGGTTCTGCAGCCCAACGGCATTGAGCATGCCGCCATAGGTTTCAGCAATGCGCGGCGTTGGGTTGCCCGGCCACGGTTTTGCCGCAACGCCTTTTGTGATCACCGCTCCCAGGCGGGAAAGATCGTAAAATTCGCCGCTCTCGCGCGCTGCAAACGTACCGCTTGCGGTCATGACTGGGTTTTTCAACGAGAGCCCTGCAAAGCAGGTGCGAAGATCCACCTGGCTCATTCGAACACCACCTCGCTTCCATCAAAGACCGGCCCATCCTTGCAAACGCGCTTTTGCACGATTGCACCGTTTCTGCGAAGTTTGCACACGCAGCCCACGCATGCGCCATACCCGCAGCCCATGCGTTCTTCCAGGGAGACCTGCAGCGGCAGCTTCCGCGCCGCGCAAAACGCTTGCAACGCCCGCAGCATGGGCTTGGGGCCACAGGCGAGCACGGCGGTATCCTCCGGCAGAGCCTGCGCCATGAGAAGCTGCACCACATTCCCGTGGAACCCTGCGCTTCCATCCTCGGTTGCAATCGCAAGCGCATCGCATGCATCCGCGAATTCCCGCTGCAAAAACAGCGCATCTCGATAGCCAAGGGCGGCGGTAACATGCAGGCCTTTTGCCTTCGCTTCATACGCTGCCTGCACGAGCGGCGGCACGCCCACGCCCCCGCCCACAAGCAGCACATGCCCGCGCTCGGGCAGCGTATAGCCGTTGCCAAGCGGCGAGGAGATGCGCACCTCTGCGCCGGGCTGAAGCTGCGCCATATGCCGCGTGCCGGCGCCGACCGCGCGGTAAACGAGGGTGAGCGCATTCCCTTCCTGCCGGCATACGCTGATAGGCCTTGGCAAAAGATGCGCTCCATCCTCGAGGTATACGTTCACGAACTGCCCTGCCCGGGCGGGCATCTCCCCTTCCGGCAGGCGCAGCACCATGCGGAAAATCTCCGGCGCAAGCCCCGCGTTTTCTGCGAGCCGCGCTGCAATCACACGCTTCATCCCATAATATCCTTTTGCATGGCGCATGCGGCATCCCGCGCAGCCTCTGCGAAATCCCTTTCGCCGTATTTTTCGTTTTTGCGGTACGCCGCGATGATCCCGCGCGAAGAGTTCACGATGCAGCCCCGGCGATCCCGATCGAAAAAGCCGCGGATATCCTCCGCTGTGCCGCCCTGTGCGCCATAGCCCGGCACGAGGAAGAACGTGTGCGGCAGCGCTTTGCGCACGCGCGCGCCCTCCTCCCGGTGCGGCGCCCCGACAACGGCGCAGACTCGGCTGTAGCCCTGCGCGCCCATTGCGCCCTTGCCCCATTCGTCCACCAGCGCAGCCACATGCAGATACACCGGCTTGCCATCCACCAGAATATCCTGCAGCTGACTGCTGGAAGGGTTGCTTGTTTTCACAAGCACAAAGATACCCTTATCGTTCTCATTGCAGGCATCGATAAACGGCTTGATGCCATCTATACCCAGGTAAGGGTTCACGGTGATAAAGTCCTCATGCCAGAGGTCGTATTTTTCCCCCGCAATTTCCGTTCCTCCAATGTGCGCAGCATAAGCCGCCGCGGTGGAGCCAATGTCGCCGCGCTTGATGTCGCCGATGACGAAAAAGCCAAGCTCCTTGGCGCGCGCCGCCGTTTTTTCATAAGCCGCAAGGCCCGCAAGGCCATAGCGCTCATAGAAGGCGATCTGTGGTTTTACCGCAGGCACAATCCCCTGCACAGCCTCAAGGATCGCCAGGTTGAAGGCAAGGAACATCTCCGCCACCGCCTCGGGCGTTTTTCCATGCTGTGCGAATTTTTCCTCCCGTAAATACGTTGGGATCATCTCGAGCGTGGGATCAAGCCCCACGACGGTTGGGTTGTTGAGCGCGTCAATGCGCGAGAGCAATGCGTCGATCATGCTTTGGCTCCTTTCGATTTTATCTTGGAAAAAGGCGGCGGCAAAAAACCGCCGCCGAAATGGGTACGGACTATGCTTTTATTCAGCCTCCCGGCCGGCAATGCAAAACGTTCAACCGCTTAGGCGTCTTGGTAAACGATCTGCCCTTCTGCGATGGTTAAGCGCGTTTTCCCGTAAACCTCCATGCCGGCAAAGGGCGTGTTGCGCCCTTTGGAGCGGAACGAAGCCGGGGCGATATGGTAAGGATGCGCCACATCAAACACGGCGACATCCGCGTGCGCACCCACCGAAAGCGTTCCACGCAGCGGATCGCCCAGGATGGCGGCCGGGTTTGCGCTCATCAGCGCAACGAGGCGCGAAAGCGGGATATGCCCTGCCCGCACAAGAGCAGTATAACTTACCGGGAACGCGGTTTCAAGGCCGATCACGCCATTGAGCGCCTTTGCATAACCGCATTCCTTTTCCTCGGCGCTATGCGGCGCATGATCCGTTGCAATCGCATCGAGCGTGCCATCCTGCAGCGCCTCAATCACGGAAAGCACGTCCACCGCCGTGCGCAGCGGCGGGTTCATTTTAAAGTTCCCCTCCGTAGCGCGCGTTTGATCGAACACAAAATAATGCGGCGCCGTCTCCGCCGTAACTTCATAGCCGGCAGCCTTTGCAGCACGGATCATATCAAGGCTCAGCTTCGCGCTGATGTGGCACAGGTGCAGCTGAGCGCCGGTTTCCCGCGCAAGGATAAGGTCGCGCGCGGCCATGCAGGCCTCGCCGGCCGCAGTGCCCGCAAGCGTGTCCTCTTCCGTGTGGTCAAAAATGGGGATCCCTGCCGCAGCGGCAGCAGCCATGGCCGCGCGCATCACGGAAGCATCCGCAACCGAACGCCCGTCCTCGCTGAGCGCGCAAGCGCCCGCAGCCTTAAGCGCTGCTGCGTCCGTGCATGCCATCCCCTTCTGCCCCATCGTAATGGCGCCCACGGGCAGGGCGTTGATGCCATTGGCGCGGCGCCGAAGCGCTGCCACAGCTTCCGCCGTATCGGTTACAGGCTTTACGTTTGGCATCATACACACGGTCGTAAACCCACCCGCCGCAGCCGCAGCGCATCCGCTCTCCATGTCCTCCTTATACGTCAAGCCAGGATCACGGAAATGCACATGCAGGTCGATCAGCCCGGGCAGCACCAGCGCACCCGGGACTTCGATGCGCTCCACGGCCCCTTCCGGCAGCGCACCGAGCGAAAGGCCCTCAGCGCGAATCGCGCAGACGCGGCCTTCCGCCAAATACAGTTCGCCCACAGCGTCCAGCCCAAGCGCAGGGTCCACCATGCGCCCAAGGGCAATGCAAAGGTTTGGCTTATTCATTTTTCATGCTGACGATCTCGTCGCAGTATTCGCAGCGGTATTCCCGCGTTTGTGCATCCATCAAATGGAAGATGTGCGGCGCGTTGCGCTCCACGCTCGTTACGCAGCGGGGGTTCTTGCACTTGATTACGTTTGTAACCGTTTTGGGGAGTTCGAGGTTGATCTTTTTTACGATCTTTCCGTTTTCAATGATGTTCACCGTTGCATTTGGGTCAAGCAGGCCGAGCACCGTGAGATCAACATCCGTGACGTTCTCGATCTTGATGAGATCCTTGCGGCCATGCTTTTTGCTCGTTGCATTCATGATGAAGGCAATGGTGTTCTTTTTGGTGTCGATCTTAAGGTAATCCAGGATGCGGTTGCCGGTGCCTGCGGTGATGTGGTCGATCACGATGCCGCGTTCAATGCTGTTGACGATCATTGCTGTTTCCTCCCTTTCTTTACTCTACTTCAATGCCAAGCAGCTTCATGATGAGCGCCATGCGTACGAACATGCCGTTTTTCGCCTGCTCGAAATAAAGTGCGCGCGGATCGCTGTCTACTTCCACGGCAATCTCATTCACGCGGGGCAGCGGGTGGAGCACCATCATATGCTCATTTGCAAGCTGCATCTTCTCCGCATCGAGGATATAGCGGTCCTTTAAGCGGATGTAGTCGTCTTCATTGAAGAAGCGCTCGCGCTGCACGCGGGTCATATAGAGCACGTCCAGCTCCGGGAGCACTTCCTGCATCTTCTTCACCTCGCGGAAGGGGATGTTGTTGGCTTCCAGCACGCCGCGGCGCACATAATCCGGAATGCGCAGTTCCTCAGGCGAGATGAGCACGAATTTCACGCCCGCATAGCGCGAAAGCGCTTTGATCAGCGAATGCACGGTGCGGCCGAATTTAAGATCGCCGCACAGGCCGACGGTTAGGTTTTCAAATCCGCCCTTGCGCCTGCGGATGGTGAGCAGGTCGGTAAGCGTCTGCGTCGGATGCTGATGGCCGCCATCGCCCGCATTGATCACAGGCATGTCCGTGCTGTTTGCAGCAACGCGCGGGGCGCCCTCTTTGGGGTGGCGCATAACGGCGATGTCCGCATAGCAGGCAATGGTGCGGATGGTGTCCGCAATGCTTTCGCCTTTGGCGACGGAGCTGGAATTGGGCTCGGAAAAGCCGATCACCTGCCCGCCAAGGCGCAGCATGGCAGCCTCAAAGCTAAAGCGCGTGCGCGTGCTGGGCTCATAGAACAGCGTTGCAAGCAGCTTGCCGTCGCAGGCATGCGCAAAACGCGGTGGGTTTGCAATAATCTCATCCGCGAGGTCGAAGATTTCCTCCAGTTCAGCGGTGGTCATGTCCATGGGTTCGAGGATGCTTTTCCCTTTGAGCATAAGAATCTCCTTTCTCAGTCAACAAAACACAATAAAAAATCTTCCCTTTCAGGAAAGGGAAGATTTCACAACAAATCTGGAAGGATGGGAAAAGCGGAACATGCCGCCCGGAAAGCGGTCCAGCCGCACCATAAAGCCAAATCGCCGCCGCATGCCGTTTCCCTCCTTGTTCGCCTTAAATCTTCGGTATGGTATCACATTCAAAGCGCTGTGTCAAGGGGAAAATCGAGCATTCTCTAGCGTTTCACGATCTTGAAATAGGCCCTCGCCGTCATGCGATACGCGATGAAATAAATGAGCGCAAACGCCGCGCATACACCGAGTGCGCAGCAGAGGACAAGCACCCAGTCATAGAGCATAAACGCTTGAAGCATGCGCGTTAGAATGCGGCTTGCGAACACCATATGCAGAAGCGCCGTTGCAAGCGGCAGGAAAAACACCCAGAGTACCTGCGCGTTGATTGCGGCTTTCACCTGCGCTTCATCCATGCCCACCTGCTGCAGGATCAAGAAGCGCTCTTTATCCTCATAGCCTTCCGTGATCTGCTTGAAATAGATCATGAGTACCGTGACTGCAAGGAAAAGCACCGCAAAGAATGTGCCAAGGAACAAAAGCCCACCGTATGTAGCGTAGTTGTATTGCCGCGCCGACCAAATATCGCTTATTCCGTAACCATAATTGACTTCGCGGCCCATTTCCGCATCCTCTACCGCCATCGTGAGTTCCCGTGCCTGCTCAAGGAATGCCTGGCAGGCCTCCTCTGTCCCTTCCAAGTCAAAATATAGCACGCCATCAAGCTCAATGCTGTGCGCCTGCAGGTGCAGCGTTGAATTCGGATAAACCGTGGCATTCGGGTTTGGCTCCCCCTCCGCAACATTGTAATTCAACCCGTCTTCTTCTGCATGCATCACCACGCCATGCTGTTCCGCAAGCGCTGAAAGCGCAGCGTCCGCAGCGGCAGGGTCCAGCACTATGGGGTAGCCGCCTGCGTTCGCATCATATGGGTAATACATCGCAAGCGTTTTTTCCTGCCCCAGGTAAAGGGAGAGCGTTCCTGCAAGGGTGACGAGGAACATGGTGGAAAGGATGCAGATCGTAGCGAGGCTCGCCGCATTTTGCCGCATGCGGTGGAACATGCCCGAAACGGAAACGAAGTTCTTTGGCTTGTAGTAAAAGCGCCGGTTCGCGCGCAGGGTGCGCAGCACCGCGATGCTGCCGGAAGTAAAAAGCAGATTGGTAGCAAGGATCACCAGCAGTACCAGGATAAAAAAGATCCCCATCGCCGTTCCCGAATTTTCCACCGTCCATGCGAAATAGTATGCAACGCCCAGCATCCCCGCGCCAAGGAGCGCCATGGGAACCACAAGCTTGGAATCCTTTTCGCCCCGCTTTTCACTCTGCATAAGCTGGATGGGGTTTGCAAGGTGTACCTGCGCGAGATTGTAAAGCGAGCTTATGAAATATACACCCAGGAAAAGCGCGGCCGTAGCAAGATAGGCTACCGGGGCGGGTGCAAACGCGTTCTGCGGCAGCGCGTGCATCAGCTTGAGCAACAACAGAAACAGGAGCTTCCCGAATACCAGCGCAAACGCGAGCCCAAAGGCGAGGCCGCCCAGCAGGACGATGGCGTTTTCCAGCAGCAGAATGCGCCCCACATGCGCTTTGGAAAGGCCGAGCACCCCATAAAGCCCGAATTCCCGCTTGCGGCGTTTCACCAGGAAGCGGTTGATCGAAAGCAGAAACCCCGCCGCGAACACGGTAAACACCATTACACCCATCTGGAAGAGCGCGCGTGCGGATTCACCGCCGGGAACAGCTTGCAGCTCTTTGGACATGGCAAATCCGCATACAAGGAAATAAATGCCGCCGATGATCGCGCAGGCGATCAAATAGGGCAAGTACACCTCGCGGCTGCGGCGGATGTTGCCCCATGCAAGCTTGCAATAAAACCCTTTACCCAATGTCCGCACCTCCATCCGAAAGCACGGAAAGGTTCGCGACGATGCGATCAAAAAAGGCTCGGTTGTCGTCCTCTCCCCGGTAAAGCTGCGCAAAGATCTCGCCATCCCTTATGAACAGCACGCGGGTTGCATAGCTTGCGGCCATGGAGCTGTGCGTAACCATGAGGATGGTCTTCCCCGCCTGCTGGTTCAGCGCGCGGAAATTCTGCAAGAGGTTTACGGAAGCTTTGGAATCGAGTGCGCCGGTGGGTTCATCGGCAAGGATGAGCTGCGGGTCTGTGATCACGGCGCGCGCAACCGCCGCGCGCTGCTTTTCGCCGCCGGATACCTCATAAGGATATTTGCCAAGGAGCGCATCAATCCCAAGCATCTGCGCAACAGGGGCCAGCCGGCTTTCCATCTCTCTGACCGGAGTTTGCGAAAGCACGAGCGGTAAAAGGATGTTATCCTTGAGCGTAAACGTATCCAGCAAATTGAAATCCTGGAAAACAAAGCCCAGATTGTCGCGCCGAAATTTGGAAAGCTCCCCATCCGGCACGGAAGCAAAACTGCGACCATTGAGGGAAACATCGCCCGAGGTGGGTTTATCCAGAGAAGCAATGATATTAAGAAGCGTGGTCTTCCCGCTTCCAGAAGCGCCCATGATTGCGACAAACTCGCCCTCAAGCACCGTAAAGCTCACGTTTTTAAGCGCCACGCACTGCACAAGCCCGAGCTTTGTTGTGTAAACCTTTTTTACGTTTTGGATCTTCAAAAGCTCCATGGTTTTTGTATGACCTCCTAACAGGGCAGGCCCCGTTTTTTAGCATGCCCCTATCATACAAAAAGCGGGCGCAGCCCACCATCGAATGACCTTACAAATCCATTCTGCAACCTTACAGTTTTGTCACATTGGCTGGCGCGCACGAGCCGCCTTCTGTTCTATTCCTGGAAGCGAAATGTGTCCGCATCCGGAAAAGCGAGCGTTACGCGCGTGCCCCGCCCAGGTTCGGATTGGACTGCAATGCGAATGGCCAGCGCATCCGCTACCTGCCGCGCAAGATACAGCCCCACCCCGCTTGCGCGTGTGTCGAGCCTGCCGTTATAGCCCGTATAGCCCTTTTCAAAGATGCGCGGCAGGTCTTCCGGCCGGATGCCGATCCCGCTGTCCTCGATGACAAGGCGCCCTTGCTCCATATAGATTTTCACGCTGCCCGCATTGGTGTATTTTATGGCGTTGGAAAGGAGCTGCTCCAGCACGAACCCCAGCCACTTTGCATCGCTTACAACCGTTCCGGTGAGCGGGGCAAGCTCCAACGATAGCCCCTTATACACAAAAAGCAGCCCATATTTGCGCACGCAGGCGCGCACGATGCCATCCAGCGCGCACCGCTCGATCACAAGGTCGTTTGCGATCTCCCGAAGCTTCACATATTGCAGCGCAAGCTCCGCGTAGCGTTCGATTTTGAACAGTTCCTGGCAAAGCACATCGGCCTCCTGCGCAGCACCGTTTTGCAGCACAAGGCGCATCGCGGCAATGGGCGTTTTAATCTGATGCACCCAGAGCGTATAATAGCTTAAGTCCTCCCGTTGCGCCGCTTCAAGCGCCCGGCTCGTTTGCGCAAGCTGCACAGCAAGCGCGCGAATCACGGCCTGGTTTGCAATGTCCAGCGCATCCTGCGGTTCGGGGAGCGCCTCCGGCAGCGCTTCAAGATGGGCGCAAATGGCACGCAGCTGGCGCAGGCGGGCTACATAGCTTCTTCCATCAACGAAAAGCAGCAGCACAAGCAGGAACCCCAGTATCAGCGAAACATAGCACCCAAGCGCAACATCCTGCCCGCCCAAATAGGCCATAAATGGCACAAGCGCCATCGCGGTAAGGCCAAAAGCCCAAAGGCTCCATTTTGCTTTCAAATACTGGAAAACATCATGCATCGATGCTGTACCCCTGCCCCTTATGCGTAATGATGCAGTCCTTTATGCCTGCGGAAGCAAGCGTTTTCCTAAGGCGGTTGATGTTTACGGTCAGCGTATTATCATCCACGAATGCATCGCTCTCCCAAAGGCGGAGCATGATTTCCTCCCGGCGCACAACCCGGCCAGGCTTTTCAAGCAGCGCCTGCAAAATCCCGAGCTCGTTTTTTGTAAGCGGGATGCGCACCCCGGCGCGCACAAGGCAGGAACCGCCCGTATCGAGCACCGCATCGCGCAGGCGCAGCTGTGGGGGTGTGGTTTCATAATCATAGCTTCGGCGGAGCATCGCCTGCACTTTAGCCACGAGCACCTCCAGGGAAAGGGGTTTTGCAATATAATCATCCCCGCCCATGTTGACGGCCATCACGACGTCCATATTATCCGATCGGGAAGAGATGAAAATCACCGGAACCTTGCTTTCCTTGCGGATCTCGGCGCAGCGGAAATACCCGTTGTGAAACGGGAGCGAAACATCCATCAGCACAAGATGCGGCGCAAACGCGCGGAACTCGCCCAGCACGTCCGCAAAATCTTCGGCACTGCGCGCTTCAAATCCCCAGGCGCCAAGCTCCCGGCAGATTTCCCCTGCGATCACCGAATCATCCTCCACGACAAAGATGCGGTACATGTTCCCCCTCCTCTTTCCGCCATTGTAGCGAGAAAACGCAGTGCCGTCAATTTAGATTCCATTAAAATCGCCCTTTCCCCATCGCGCAACATCCTCCGCCATGCGCGCAAGTTCACATTTCGTTCCATATGCTTCACATCTTTTTCATTGCATTCGTGCCGCGCGCGTATTACCATGTAAAACATAAGCTCGATCAAAGTGAGGTTTTTTGTATGCGAAATTGGCTGATGCGGTTCATGGCGGGGCGCAATGGCGCCGATCAATTCGCGCGCTTTCTCTCCATCGCCGCCCTTGTGATCCTCATCCTGTCCATGTTTCTCCCGGGCTATGTGGGCACAGCTTGCTGGGTCATCGCCCTGTTATGCCTAATTTACAGTTATTTCCGCATGTTTTCCAGGAACACCGCGAAGCGTTATGCAGAAAATGCAAAATTCCTTTCCATTAAGTATAAAATTACCGGTTGGTTCCGGCGGAAAAAGGAACGCATTGTGCAAAGCAAATCGTATCGCTTCTACCGCTGCCCCCAATGCGGCATCACAACGCGCACCCCGAAAGGTAAAGGAAAAATCAAAATCACCTGCCCCAAGTGCGGCAATACCTTTATCCGCAAAAGCTGAGAGGTGAAAGGCTTGCCCTATGTTTGGTTATGTTGTTGCCAATAAGGCCAGCCTTACGGAGCAGCAGCTCGCGCGTTACCGCGCGCAGTATTGCGGGCTCTGCCGCGCGTTGCAGGAACGCTTCGGACAGGTTGGCCGTTTGACGCTCACATACGACATGGCTTTCCTTATTTTGCTGCTCCATTCCCTTTATGAACCGGAACTGCGCACAGGCGCAAACCGTTGTGCCCCCCACCCCATGGCGCCGCAGCCCTGGATCCGCAGCGAAATTACGGAGTATGCTTCTGCGCTTAACCTTGCGCTTTCCTACCACAACCTGCGCGATGACTGGCAGGACGATAAAAGCCTTGCCGCGCTATGGGCTTCCAGCTTTTTGCGCAAGGGTTATGACGCGGTCTATGCCGCGCTGCCGCGCCAGTGCAACGCAATCGAATCCGGGCTTCTTGCGCTGCATGCTGCGGAAGCGCAATCCCCCATGCCGGCCGATGCTGCTGCGGATGCTTTTGGCTCCCTCATGGGCGAGCTATTCGTTTATCGGGAAGATCGCTGGGCACCCGTGCTGCGCCGGATGGGCGCGGCGCTCGGCCGCTTCATTTACATGATGGACGCCTATGCGGATCTCGCCCGGGATAAAAAGCGCGGTCGGCCAAACCCACTTGCCCCGCTTTTTGCTGCGCCGGATTACGAAGCACAGTGCAAAACGCTCCTTACGTTGCACCTTGGGGAATGCGCGCTGGAATTTGAAAAGCTGCCGCTGGTAGAGGATGTAGATATTTTGCGCAATATTCTTTATTCCGGCGTTTGGACCAAATATGAATTGCTGCACCGGCAAGGGAAGGAGCCGGAACGGAAATGATGGATCCTTATCAAGTGCTCGGCGTCCCTCCCAATGCGAGCGACGACGAGGTAAAGCAAGCCTATCGCAAGCTTGCAAAAAAGTATCACCCGGACGCTAACCCAGGCGATAAGGTGGCGGAACAGCGCATGAAGGAAATCAATGCTGCGTATGACCAAATTATAAACCGGCATACGGATTCTCATGCGCAGGGCGATGCTTACGGCAGCGGTTCCGGCGGCTATGGCGGCTACGGTGGTTTTGGTGGTTTTGGTGGATTTGGCGGCTTTGGCGGCTTCGGCGGAAGCTATGGGCAGAGCACTGCGCAGGAGGAATCCCCGCGGATGACAGCCGTGCATAACTTCCTTAACTATGGCCGTTACCGTGAGGCGCTCAACGCGCTTTCCGGCATCCCGGAAGCAGAGCGTGGCGCACAGTGGTATTATTACAGCGCGATCGCCAACCAAGGTGCTGGAAATCGCATGGCTGCTTTGCAGCATGCGCAGCGCGCCGTTCAAATGGATCCGGACAATGCAGCCTACCAAGAATTGCTGGAACAGCTCAACAACCCTGGCCGCGCTTATACGACCTTCGGCCGCGGGTATGGCGCACCTGCAATGGGCGTGAGCGGGCTCTGCCTTTCCATGTGCCTGGCACAGCTCTTATGCCGTTTCTGTTATTGTTAAACCACAAACTTGCGAAAGGGGATTGCATATGCTCGAATACAAATTTGATACGCAGCTTTTGATTGAAGGGGAAAACCTTTCCGAAGACGATATCAGCGCATACATCACTGCGCACATTGCAGGGGATTGCCTGCTCGCGGTTGGGGATGCATCGCTCATTAAAATTCACTTTCACACCAACACGCCCTGGAAGGTATTAGAATACTGCGCTTCTTTGGGTGAAATCTATGATGTCGTAATAGAAAACATGGAGCGGCAGGAAAACGGGCTTCCCGGCTGATCCCACAAGCATTGCAGGCATGCCATGTTGCTTCCGGGGCATTGACTGCGCCGCTCATAAAAGGATATCCGCTCAGAAAAGGCCTTCGGTGGTTTTAAACAAACCCTAAGGCTTTTTTTGCGGTTTGGGATAAATGTTGCTCTTTGCGTGTCCAGGCCGCTGCGTTAAGAATTGCTTGTATCTTCCTGCCTTTGCAGCATAGCATGCATTGTGCCACTTGTTTGGAGGCCCTGCGCACATGTGCTGGATCCCTGCCGCTATTTGGGATGCAGATCCCTCTTGAGATTTCGTATACTACTGAATATAATCTAATAGTATTTTATAGCATATATCAAACTTGGGCAAAGGGGGCTGCATGTGAACGCGCAATATAAAAAAGGGGTGCTCGAGCTTTGCGTATTGTCGCTGCTAAAACAGCGGGATTGTTATGGGTACGAGATCTCCGATTCCCTATCCAAGCGGATCGATATTGCTGACGGCACCGTTTACCCCATTTTAAGGAAGCTGAAAAGCGATGGCCTGCTCACAACCTATTTGCAGGAAGAAAGCGGCGGGCCGCCGCGGAAATATTATTCCATCACAAAACTCGGCAGAGAGATATACGAGCGCGACAGGGCAGAATATCTGCAATTTGCGCAAGCGATACGGACATTATTGGAGGATCAGCCAGATGACAAAGCATGAATTCATGGAAAGACTAACCAATGCGCTCAAACGCAACGGCATAGAGGACATTTCGGAAATCATCGATGAATATGAACAGCACTTTGCGTTCAAGATGGCCGATGGGTTCTGCGAAGCGGAAATTGCGGCAAAGCTGGGCGATCCACTCCAGCTCGCAGCGCAATTTTGCGGCGATGCACCCAAAAAGGCGCCAGCCGGGAAACGCGTCGGTGCGATAGCCCGGCTCTGTTTTACCGGGTTTTGGGCGGGGGTGTTTTTCATCCTCCTTGCAGCCTGGGATGCAGTGCTCGCTGCATGCTCGTTTGGTAGCTTGGCGGTGGCAGCCGGCTTGCTGGGCAAGCTTGGCACATGGCAGGCCATTGTACCCATGCCGTATGGGGTTGCAACTGTTTTCAGCGCTGCGATGGTAACGCTTTGTGTGCTCATGGCGGTTGGCTGCGTTTATTTCACGGCATTCTTCCGCCAGCTCATCCGCGTCTACGGCAGGTTTCACCGCAACACGCTGTCTGCCGCAGCCGGCGGCCCGGTGCTGCCTCCGCTCGCCGCCAGCCCAAATTTCCCGCCAAAGGCTCGCCGGCGTCTGCGCCGTGTGGCGCTGGTTGCGCTTTGCGCATTTGCGGTGCTTACGATCTGGGCAATCTTGCTCGCCATGATCACCTCCGGCTGTCTGGAATTCTGGCACGCCTGGGGCTGGTTTGGCTATGCGGCGTAACCTAAAAAGGAGCAAACCATGCAAACCGTTATAGTGACCGGGGCAACCTCCGGCATTGGGTTGGAAACAGCGCGCCTTCTCGCGCAGCACGGCATGCGCATCATCGGCGTTGGGCGTACCGAAGCGCACTGCGCGCAGGCAAAGCAAAGCATCCTAAGCTCGGTGCCGGATGCGCCCATCCATTTTTACGCTGCGGATTTGATGCAGCGGCGCGAGGTGCTGCGGCTTGGTGCGCTGCTCGCCCATGATTTAGAAGGAAACAGCGACGGCCGGCTTTTTGCGCTTATCAACAACGCAGGCTGTGCCAGAAGCTGGTATAGAACCACGGAGGATGGCTATGAGCAGCAATTTGCGCTCAATCATCTCGCGGGTTTTCTGCTCACGTATGCGCTTTTTCCCTTCCTGTTGCACGCAGGCGGCCGGGTGATCATGACCGGCAGCCAATCTCATAAGGGTGCGAAAGTATATTGGCAGGATGTGATGCTCAGCCGGAACTATCATCCGCTTAGGGCCTACAAGCAATCCAAGCTATGCAATCTCCTGTTTGCCCAGGCATTGAACGACCGCTATGCTGCACATGGCATCCGCGCATACGTGGTGGATCCCGGGCTTGTAAACACGGATATCGGCACCAAAGAGCAAGGCATCGTGCGTTTTGCATGGCGTTTCCGCAAGCCCTTTGGCGTCCCGCCTGCCATCCCCGCGCAAACATTTGATTTTCTTTGCCGCGCGCAGGAACATCCCCCGGGTTTATATTACGCCCTATGCCGCGAAAAGCCCTACAGCTCCGCAGTGGGCAAAGAGCAGGCAGAACGCCTGTTCATCTTGAGCGAGCAGCTCTGCGGCATAACGTATGGGGAGGTTCGGGCATGAACGTGATGATTACGGGCGCTGCCGGCGGGCTGAGCCGCGCAATGGCGGTTGAATGCGCGCGCAGAGGATACCATCTGTTCTTGACCGACTTGGATGAACAGGCGTTGCTCTGCATCAAAGTAGGGCTGGAGCGCCGGTTTAGAACAACGGTTGTTGCAAAAGCATGCGACCTTACCGACGGCGGCAGCGTGGATGCAATGCTCTGTTTTCTCGACCGCAACGGCCTTAAATTCGACATGCTGCTCAACATTGCAGGCACGGATTTTGAAGGCAGTTTCCTCAGCCGCGAACGGGAAAAGATCGTTCAAATCATAGCGCTCAATGATGCCGCCACACTGCGCATCACGCATGCCATTTTGCATCGGCGCAGGCAGAGCCGGCGCTTTGTAACGCTGTTTGTTTCAAGCCTTGCCTCCATGTTCCCCATGCCGCTCAAGGCTACCTATGCGGCATCCAAGCGTTTCCTGCTCGATTTTGCTACCGCCCTGCGTCAAGAACTGAAGGGGCAGAATGTAAACGTGTTTGTGCTCTGCCCCGGTGGTATGGTGACCAACGATGCTTCAGCAGCCGCCATCGCAGCGCAGGGAATCTGGGGAACGCTCACCACCAACCCGCTTGAGGTCGTTGCACGCAAGGCCCTGGATCATGCCCTGCACGGCAAACGCTGTTACATTCCGGGCGTTTTAAACCGCATGCTCTCCGTGCTTGGAAAAATACTTCCTCCGCCATGGGTGGCTGCAGCGGTTTATTGGCGCTGGCATATGGCACAGCGCAAATGGCTCAACGTTTCCAACGCGCATGCACGCTAGGGCTAACTTGCATAGCGCCATTTTTCAACGCTGACGCCTTTGCCGCTAAGCTCAAAGCCTGTTTACTTCTCCCCGGTTTTGCTGTACCATATACACGATAAAGGCAAGCTTTGTAGCACAGGAGGATTTCTCATATGCCCGATTATAAAAAGCTCCAGAACGGAAGCGATATTCGCGGCGTTGCCATCGCAACGGAGGGCGGCAAGCCAGTCGATTTGACCGAGGAGGCTGCGCGGGCCATTGGCGGCGCATTCGCGGCATGGCTGCGTAACCGCCTTGGAAATGCGGCAAAACGCGTATCGATTGGCAGGGACTCCCGGCTTTCGGGCGAACAGCTTTCCGCATGGCTTGCAGAGGGCTTGCGCGCTGCCGGGATGGATGTTACGGATTTCGGGCTTTGCACCACGCCCGCCATGTTTATGTCCACAGTACTCAAAGGCTGGGAATTTGACGGCGCGGTCATGATCACCGCAAGCCACCTTCCATTTGAACGCAACGGATTCAAATTTTTCACTTCTGGCGGTGGTTTGGAAAAGCAGGATATTGCAGAAATACTCAGTTGCGCCGGCACCGGCGCTTTCCCCCAGGATGCGGCGGGCGCATTCGCACGGGCTGATTTCCTGCCAGCTTATGCAGCAATGCTCCGGCAAAAGATTCAAGCTGCAACCGGGCTGGAACGTCCGCTTTGCGGGCTTAAGATCCTCGTGGATGCTGGCAATGGCGCAGGCGGCTTCTTTGCGGATTCGGTGCTTGCGCCGCTTGGTGCAGACACGGCAGGGAGCCAGTTCCTTACACCCGATGGCCGGTTCCCAAACCATGCGCCAAACCCGGAAAACGCTGCAGCCATGGATTCCATCCGCGCTGCGGTCCTGGCGAACAAAGCGGATTTTGGCATTCTTTTCGACACGGATGTGGACCGCGCAGGTGCAGTGCTTGCCGATGGCAGCGAGCTCAACCGCAACCGGCTAATCGCCATTCTTTCCGCTATCCTGCTGCGGGAACATCCCGGCACCACGATCGTGACCGATTCCATCACCTCAACCGGCCTTGCCGCATTCATTGCCGCGCACGGCGGCATCCACCGGCGCTTCCGGCGCGGCTACCGCAACGTTATCAATGAGGCACAGCGGCTTTGCGCTGACGGGCAGGATGCGCAGCTTGCCATTGAGACCTCGGGTCATGGGGCATTGCAGGAAAACTATTTCCTCGACGATGGTGCATACTTGATGGTAAAGCTCCTCATTGAGCTTGCGCGGGCACGCCAGGAGGGCCGCACGCTGGAAGCACTGCTTGCCGATCTAAAAGAACCGAAAGAAAGCTTTGAATTCCGTATGCCGCTTCAAGCGGAGGCGTTTGCCGACTACGGAAATGGAATCATCTCTGCGCTCAAGGAATATGCAGCCACGCAGCCCGGCTGGACGCTGGCTGAGCCAAACTATGAAGGCGTGCGCGTAACCCTTGCTCCCGCTTATGGTGATGGCTGGTTTCTGCTTCGCCTGTCGCTCCACGAGCCGCTTATGCCGCTCAACATCGAAAGCGACCGCACAGGTGGCGCAAAACAGATCGCTTCGGCGCTCTGCGGTTTCCTGGCACGCTTTGGGCAGCTGGATTCTTCCAGCCTTGCTTCTTTTGCAGGCTAAGCAGCCCGTTTGCGTCATAGCCAAATCTCGTCTTATGTGCATGCGGGTTTAGCCCCTATGGCATCCAATATGGAAATATATGCTCTATGCATTAAAAAAGTGGCGAATGCCACTTTTTTAATGTGCTGTGCAGTACAGCTAAGATGCCTTTTTTAGATCTCGCCCAGCCAGCTCGCATCAGCAGGAAGTTTTTTCACAAAAATGCGCCCCTCATTGGTTCGATCTTTCGTTTGATGGAATTTAAATGCGATGGAGCCATCATCCAACTTCCCTGCGATCTCAATTTTCCCCGCTGGATGTGACATGCAGAATTTCAAGCATTTTCCCTGCCCGTTTTGCATGGATTTTGCTTTTTCCACGATTTCATACCCTTCGGCGAAAGGAACCTGGAAGGTATTCTTCACGCCGCTCACCGGGCGGCATTGGAACACGTAATACGGCACAACGCCTGCGGCCGTCAGCTTTCGCAGCAGCAACCCCAGCGTTTCTGCGGAATCGTTCACGCCGCGCAAAAGCACCGTTTGGTTTTTCACCACGACCCCGCATTCGAGCAGCGCATGGATCGCTGCGCGTGCCTGTGTTGTCATCTCATTCGGGTGGTTGAACTGGGTTACAACATAGATCTGCTTGCGCCGCGTATAACGCGTAAGCACCTTGAGCAGGTTTTTATCCTCGATGATGCGCATGGGATAAACAACAGGCATGCGCGTAGCAACGCGGATCAAATCAAGATGATCAATCGCTGAAAGTGCATCGAGATAGCGCTCCACCGTTTTTGTCGGCAGCATCAGCGCATCACCGCCCGAAAGAATGGCGTTGGTGATCTCCTCATGCGTGCGGATGTATTCGATCACCGCATCAAAATGGCTTGCGATCTCCTCATCAGACAAGCCAACCAGGCGTTTGCGGAAGCAATGGCGGCAATACATGGCACAGCGGTTTGTGGTTAGGATCAAAGCGGTCTCCCGGTACTTATGCTGCACGCCCTCGCAAACTGTATTGCTTGCTTCGCCGCTTGTATCAAACGCGCCGCTAAGATCCGTTTCAAAAAACGTTGGAATGCACATTTTTCGAATTGGGTCCTTCGGGTCATCCCAATTGATAAGGGAAAGATAATACTGCGGTACGGACATTGGAAACGCTTTGCAAAGCGTCCGCATGCGTTCTGTTTCTTTCTCATCCAGGCCAAGCTTGGGTGCAAGCACGCCAATGTCAGTTACATTGTTTTTCAATTCTTCATACCAAAGCATACTTCGTTCCATCCTTTCTTCTCCGATTTATAAAAACGAATATAATTAACACATGTGTTGATTCAAAACAACACTTTCATTCAATTATCATCGTAACAACACATTAAAAAGAAAAGATATGCAATCTGAACTACGCCCTAATGCAACCAGCTCTTTTGTTTATTTTATCATGCTGCACCGGGCTTTTCCACGCTTTTTCCCGTCGAATTTTGAAGGAATTGTAAACGTTTCTTTAATTGAATCGCAACCTTTCCGGTTTGCATGCAAATTCCATACCGCGCTCACAAGAGCATGGCGCCTGCAGCATTTCCGAATCCATCCGCGCAAAACAGCAACTGTGCAGGCATCAATACACACGCTCCACGCAGCCTTTTTTGCATGGGCAGCTATTAGCCGTGTTCCAATAAAAAAAGCTGTTGCAAAGCGGCAAATGCAACAGCAGCGAAAGCCCCGAGCCACCGCAGCCTGCGCGTTCCTTCTCGAATTTGGCGCAAAGCCCAAACGTTCGCATTTCTATGCAGCAGGCCTACTATGATGGAAAGGCAGCTCATACTGCCCTTTAGGGGCTGTGTACATCTTGTGTTTCCTGGATGCCATGCCCTTGATTCTTCATAACTTTTTTCGATTTGCCATGCACATTACTCGATCCGTTAAAATGCACGAAAAGCCCGCTCGTCCCAAGTTTCCCAAAATATGAAAAAGAGCGGCACTGCCGCTCTTCGGTTGATTTAGTTGATGCCGTAACGCTTCTTGAAGCGATCGACACGTCCGCCCGTATCTACCAGTTTCTGACGGCCGGTATAGAACGGATGGCACTTGGAACAAATTTCGACCTTGAGCTCACCCTTTACGGAACCGCTCTTGAAGGTCTCGCCGCAAGCACAGCGCACGATGCACTCGCCATAGGCCGGATGGATATCCTTCTTCATTCGTTTCACCCCTCATAGTATTTGCTTGGCGCAGGGCGATTAGCCGCCCTCCTGCTGCATTGGCGCATACGCGCCCAACGGGTGAAGCCACCCGAACAGATGATATTATATCGCATCCACGCTGTGAAATGCAAGCACTATTTTTGCGAAAGCACAGGGTTTTTGGTTTTTAGCCAATGCGCTTGCCCGCGGAATAACCATCCTTTTCATAGATCTTGTTCCATGCGGTCAGCCGCTGAATGAACTCCTCATTTGTGGAGGTCTTATCAAGCATGTTGATCATCTGCTCCGTAACCTCAGCGGGGTTGCCGGCTGCCAGCGTGCGGCGCATGGTGAATACCGCATCAAGCTCTTCCTTTGTAAGCAAAAGTTCCTCGCGGCGCGTACCGGATTTGTAGATATCCACTGCCGGGAAGATGCGTTTTTCGCTCATCTTGCGATCCAGGTGAATCTCCATGTTGCCGGTGCCTTTAAACTCTTCGTAAACGATGTCATCCATGCGGCTCCCGGTTTCAATCAGCGCTGTTGCAATGATGGTGAGGCTGCCGCCGTTTTCGATGTTGCGCGCGGCGCCAAAGAAACGCTTGGGCTTATGGAGCGCGCCTGGATCCATGCCACCGGAAAGCGTTTTGCCTGTGGCCGGGATCGTGAGGTTATAGGCACGCGCCAGGCGCGTGATGGAATCCATTAGAACCACAACGTCCTTGCCCTGTTCCACAAGGCGCATGGCGCGTTCCTGCGTCATCTCCGCAACGCGCGTGTGGTGCTCGGGCAGCTCGTCAAACGTGGAGTAGAGCACTTCCCCCTTAATGGAACGCTGCATATCCGTGACTTCCTCGGGCCGCTCATCAATAAGCAGCACAATTAGGTGAATGTCCGGATAATTGTTGGCAATCCCGTGGGCGATATTTTTTAGAAGGGTGGTTTTGCCCGATTTCGGCTGGCTTACGATCATGCCCCGCTGCCCTTTGCCAATGGGCGCAATCAAGTCGATTAAGCGAATCGCAAGGTTTTGGTCATGCCCAAGGCCCTGGGATTCCAGCGTGATGCGTTCGTTGGGATAAATCGGGACAAGTTCTTCAAATGGCCTGCGCGCCTGCGCTTTTTCGGGTTCTTCGCCATTGACGGCAGTAATATAAAGAAGCGCAAGGAACCGCTCTCCTTCTTTGGAAGGGCGGGTTTTTCCCGTAACAAGATCCCCCGTTTTCAAGTTAAAGCGGCGGATCTGCGCAATGGAAACATATACATCCCGGTTGCCGGGCAGATAGTTTTCAGAGCGAAGGAATCCATAGCCATCTGGTAATACCTCCAGCACGCCTTCGCAATCTCCGCATGCCCCACCCTCCAGTAATTCGGGTACAGCAGGGTTACTGGTGCCATATTCTTTGTTATAATACCCTTCATTTTTCTGGCCGCGATAGCTTTCATCGCTTTCGTATTGGGGCATATAGGGTTCCCTGGTCTGGTAATTTTCCTGCGGCGCGCGATATGCTTCTCTATAATCCCCGTTGCGATTGCTGTATTCCTGGCGGTATCCGCCTTGATAGCCCCCGTTCTGATAGCCTTGGTAACCTTCCTGCCTCCGGTTATATCCACCTTGGTACCCTTCGCGGTTCTGGTTATTGTAGCCGTAAGGGCGTTGCTGTGGCGTATAGCTCTGATTGTATTGGCGGCGGTTGTTATTATATCCGCCCTGCTGATACTCCTGTCGGGGCGCTCGATATTGCGGCTGTTGCGGATAACGCGTGCGAGGCTCATATACGTTGCCGGCATTTGCGGGATGTACCTCTTCCACAGTTGGTTGCTCGGCCGCATGCTGTAGCAGCTGCGGTTCAAGCACCGTTTCTTTCTCTTTTCGAGGCTCCTGCCGTACCGGTTCAGCCTCCTCAACGGCATCCTTATCTTTTGGCTGTGCGGCTTTATCCGTCTGCCCGCCGTTCATGATAATATCAATGAGTTCACCTTTACGGTATTTCGTGAGGGATTTCACGCCTTGCAGTTTTGCGATCTCACGAAGATCGTTTAGGCTTTTCTCTTGAAGTTGTTCTCTTGTCACGTTGCGGCTCCTTTCGCAAAAAACACTAAAAATCTAGACGACATCTCTGTCATCTTGTTAACCCAGTAATGTATCCTATCAAGTGCAGCATTTTTTAGACAATATGAGTATTATGCCCCTAAAAATGGAAATAAAACATCTTTATAAAAAATGTTGCGTTTATTATGTCGTTCTCAATACTAAATATAATGGCCGGTAGCTTGCTTGTCAAGACAATATCTTGGTATTTTACAGTGATTTCACACATATATATTGAAAAAACCGGAACTGCATCAGCCGGTTGAACGACAAAGGAGGAAAGGCTTTATGGATCCGAGAACAAGCGACACGGGGACGATGCGGATTCGCTCCCATTCAATCCATATCGATAACCGGGAGCTGATCAGCGTAACGGGCGTAAAAGATGTGGACAGCTTTAACGAACAGGAAGTGGAGCTTTTGACCGAGGGGGGAGAATTGCGCATCGAAGGGAACGAATTGCGCATTACAAAGCTTAGCCTGGATGAAGGACAGGTCATTGTAGAAGGCGAGATCGTGGCATTTGAATATGCGGATGCGCCTGCAGAACGCGGTTCTCTGTTCTCGCGCATGTTTCGATAAGCATGATTGGCACGGTTGGGGAAATCCCCATCTTTCTTGGCGCGGTTTATGGTGGGCTCGTCATCGGCCTCATCTTCGTTGCCTTCCGCGCGCTGCATGCGCTCTTTGGCGGCGGGCCTATTTCGGATGCGCTGCTGGACGTTCTATTCTATGTGCTCGCTGGCATAACCGCCGCCCTCACGCTCTACCGCGTGAATGGCGGCGCGTTGCGCCTATATGCGCTCCTGGGCATTGCAGCGGGCATTTTCGCCGTTCTGCACTCCATTGACCCGCTTCTGTGCGCCCTCGCTGAAAAACTGCAAAACTTGCATAGCAAAAATCCTAAAAAACGCTTGTAATCTTGATGGGAATAGATTATAAATAGTAATAATAGGAGTATGTATTTGTGCAGAGGAGCTGCCATGCAAAAGCGAAAATTGCGGATCACGCCAAAGTTTATCGTGCTGCTCACCGTGTTGTGCGCGGCTTTTGCATGCTTGCTTTACTTTGCCCAAGAAAAGAAACTCAATGAAATTGCCGCGCAGGAAGCTGCCTTGCAGCAGCAGTACCAAGCGCTGCAAAATGAGGCGCAGCGTTTAGAATATATGATAGAATATGCCAAGAGCGAGGAATATCTCATCCAATATGCCCGCGAAAAGCTCGGCTTTGTCCTGCCGGACGATATTAAATTTGACATTGAAGAATAAACGCCCCGACCCAGAAGGGCAGGCGTTTTTTCAAGCGTTTTCCCCGGCTCATAAGCGTTTGAGCATGGCCTATGCCCAATGGGAATAAGCGTTTCAGCATGCGGACTCCCCAGGAATTCTACCGCCCGTTCGGGCACCATATGCGGGGGCCTTAATCCGATGCCTATACTGCAAGCCTCTGCGCCGCTCTCATTAGGCATCAGCGACGCAAGCGGTACGGTAAAGCACATAATTTGCGCAAAATTAAGGCGCGCGCTTGCGGCGCGCCTCATTCTGTCATTTAGGAGATTTCATCATGGAGCAAAAGGCAACCGCCATCATCGATATTGGCAGCAATTCGATCCGCTACCTGGGGAAGAACCCGGAAAAGCAGCTTGCCACAACGCGCCTTGCCGAAGGCTTAATCACTACAGGCATGCTTTCTGAGGCCGCTATGGAGCGTAGCATTGCTGCGATCGCTTGCTTTGTGCAAAAAGCGCATGCGGAGGGCCTCACACCCTATGCTTATGCGACAAGCGCGGTGCGCGATGCACACAACCGCACGGAATTCCTAGCGCGCGTCAAACGCGCCTGCGGCATCTGCATCGATGTGCTTTCCGGGGAGCGCGAAGCCCAATATGCACGCCTGGGTGCTGCAGCACAGGGCGGCATCGTAGATGTTGGAGGAGGCTCCAGCCAAATTGTAACCGAAGGCTTTGCAGCAAGCTATCCCGTTGGGTGTGTCCGGGCAAAGGAATGGGGTGAACAGAGCGGTGCGCGCTCCATGGAAGCGTTGCAGGAAACCCTGTTTTCCCGCTTTGCGGGCGTTTACCGTTTCCCTCGCCTGCATGTTCCCTGCTGGACGGGCGTTGGCGGCACGGTGACCACTATTGCCGCACTTTCCCGCAATATGACGGTGTATGACCGCACCATTATGCCAGCCATCGTCCTTTCCCAGGCCGATGTGGAAGCGCAGGCATATGCGCTTTATGCAGAGGGGGATGCCGTGCGCGCGCAGCATCCGCTGCTTGCGCAGCGCCACGATGTGATCGTGGAAGGCGCGCTGATCCTTCTTTACATCATGCGCGGCATGGGGATACATACGCTGCATGTCTCCGATGCGGATGGCATGGAAGGCTACCGCGCCTATCTTTCCCAGCGCAAAGCTTAAGTCTTCAGCCCTGCTTGAGCCGTTCGACAACTTCTACCAACGTATCGAGGAACGAACCTTCCCCCCATGTATTAATCTTAAAGAGCATCGCCTGGCTCCCGCCGGATGTTATGGCAGAAAGGAACAAGTTTTTCCCATTTCCAACAAGCGTCACTGCCATGCTGACCCGGTTGCTGCCCAGCGCGCTGTAGCGCTCATAAACGCGCACCGCGCAGCGCACAGCGCCCATGCGGCAGTCGCTGCCATCCTCATAGGAAGCTGTAAAGCTTCCGTTCATAATCCCTTCCTCCAAGGAACGAAGCACCGCATCAAAATTGCCTGTCAGCGTCGTTTCATATTTTGCCATGTTGGTCATCCTTTCTGCATTTGTTCTGGCCGCATCGCGTATGCCTGTTTTAAATTGGGCTTTTATCCAATTTTTGCGATACAACTGAATTGCCGCAATGGTGCATGCGGTGCTCTCCCAGGCATGTGCAACGGGCTTGTAAACACCCTTGCCTTCTCCTGCATGCTTCCCCGCTCCATGCAGCCTTGCAATAAAGTGGCGCGAGACACTTTTGAGCCATGTAGATAGCTGGGTTTAGCATGCCTCAAATGTATGCAGCAATACCGCAAGACTGAGAATGTCCGCGCTGCCGCCCGGGCTCAAGTTGCGCTTTATCAGCTCTGCGTCCAACGCGAGCAGAGCAGGGATACGTTCTGTTTCCGGCAACGCAAGCACAGCGCGCGCGCTTTGCTGCACGAAATGAAGCCCCTCCGGCCCGCCGCGATGCAGAAGGTTTGTATCCTCAAGCGCAGCCATACTATGTGGAAGCGTCAACGCAAGTGCGTCATTCCAGCCTTTTCCTGCTTGCAGATATGCCGCATAAACGGCTTTTGCAGCGCATGCGGTTGGAAAGCCGGACGCCGCCTCCCCCCTAGCCCCGCGCGCTGCATAGCGTGCATAAACATGTTCACCGTTGGTTTCGGGGCGCTTCCCCGCGCGCTGCAACTCGGCCGTGAGATCGCTTTGTGCAAGCGCAGCCGCGTTTGCAACGGCATCGCCGCCAGCCCGCAATGCAAGCGCTTTCCCTGCAATCAACAATCCCATGGAAAAGATCGCGCCCTTATGCGTGTTGATGCCGCCGGTTGCTGCAAACATGGCCTGCTCCGCCGCAATGCCTTCCGCGCGCAACTGCGCCATGATCTGCACTGGGTCGTTTTCCCACCCGGCCAAAACGCTTGCTGCCATGCGCGCAAAATACGGACGCAGTGCCGCTGCGCTTCGAAGGAACAGCGCTAGATCCATATCCCAGTGTGCTCCATTGTTGTTGCGATCCACGAGGCCTGGTTTAGGCGTTGCCTCTACTTCGGCAATAAGCGCAGCATAGGCCGATGACGCCAGCGATTGCGCCGCAAATGTAGAGAGCAGCCGGTCCGCCGCTGCTTCCACCTCAGCAAGGCCATGGGCGCGACTGCGCGCGCAGGCAGTTACCGGCCCGCCGCAAACAAGGCAGCCCCTCTGTCTTGCGCGGGAAAGCTTTTCGCCGTCCGCGCCGATCACGTCGATGTCAAACAGCCGCGCAACCGCATCTTCTTCCTCGATCGCGATCATCCTGCGTTTGGTTTCTTCCGCAGCAAGGTCAAACACGAAAAACGCTTCGCATCCCGTTTTCTCCCGTATCAGTTCCCGGTGCTGCGCCGGTGGCATCGCCGTCTCAATGCGGCGCACGCCTTCCAAAAACGCAAATTCCACCAAGGGAGTATATTTTACTTCCCCTGGAATATTCATCGTAAAGCAAACAACGGGGTGACCGAACCGCTCCGTCAGCGCCCGCTGTTTTTCCGCCCGGCGTTCGCGCGCCGAGAGCATTTCATCCAAGGTGATCTTTGATATATGCATAGGTTGTATCCGGTACGAGCGCACGGACGCCCGCAAGATCGCCCGCCTGCATCAGCGCGCGTACCTTGCTTGCGGAAATGCCATCCTTCCGTTCAATCTCAATGAGTTCAATGCCCGCCTGTGGCAGAAGCTGCTTCATGCGCGCGTTATACGCGCGCGTAACCGGGCAGAAAGGTTCCGTGCCGACAAAGCGCCGCGTAATATTGAGTGCAGGCGCAATGCGCTGAGTGAAAATCGCAAGATCCAGATCCGTCTGCACATGGGCAAGATCCGCGCGCTCCTTGATGAAATAGGTAGGGAAGGTTGCGCGGGAAACCAGATAATCCTGACTTTCGGCTACGATCACATTGGAAAGATCCGCCGTCCCTTTTTGCACCAGCGCAAGGCGCACGCTTGCCGGGAACAGCGAAGCATCCTCGCTGACCACAAATACATACAATAGCCCGCACGCCTTAGCCGCCGTCTCCACAAGGTAGCGATGGCCGTTGGTAAACGGGTTGCAATTCATCACGCAGGCACCTACAGGCGTAGCACCTTCCCGCCGCGGGATAGCTGCAAGAAATTTTGCGATGCCGTCCTTTTTATCCTCCATCATGAGGACGGAATCCGTTTGTGCAACCGGGTAAAACCCGAGCGAACGGAACATGCGACCGTTTTCCGGCTTGGTGTAAAGGAACAGGTGCCCAATCCCTTCCCGCCAAGCCTCGCTGACCAACTCGCTTACGACCGTAGCTGCTGCGCCCGTGCCTTCCGCAGAAGGCGCAACGGCAATGTATTTGAGCACGCGCCCCTCCAGGCAGCCGGTTGCAGCAATAGCGCCATCTTCTTCCCTAAGGACAACATAAAAATCAGCAGCGCCTTCCATGGTAAGGCCACGCTGCGCCAAAAACGCCTGGATTTCCAAGAGGCGCGCCCCACAAAGAGGCGCGCCCGTTTCGATATCGTACATTACTCCTCGTCGATCTCATGGATGACGTCGATGACCGTATTATCACGGTACATCACAACGCCAACGATCCTATCCTTATATTTTATGGGTTCCGGCTTGCCAACGATGCGCGTGCAGCGATCGCGCAGCGCCTCGATGGTGGTAACCGGCAGGCCCGCCGCTTCAAGCAGCTCCTTGATCTCCGGCCGCGCCGGGTTTACCGCCACGCCTTGATCGGTTACAACCACGTCCACCACGCTTCCCGGCGTAACGATGGTGTTTACCTTATCCACGATCGTGGGGATGCGGCCGCGCGTGAGCGGAGCAACAACGATGGAGAGGCTTGCGCCGGCAGCTGTATCGGGATGGCCGCCGATCGCGCCGCGGATAACGCCATCCGAGCCGGTCATTACGTTAACGTTGAAATCCGTGTCGATCTCAAGCGCGGAAAGGACGACAAAATCTAGCTCGTTGACCGCAGCGCCCCGGTTGAGATAGCTCGCATAAACGGAAGCGTCGATCTGCTGATGGAAGCGGTTGTTTTTAAGGGAGTTGGCTGCAATGAGGTCGAAGGACTGCACATCGAGGATCTTATCCACAAGCCCCTCCTCATGCATTTCAACGATCTGGCCCGTAATGCCGCCCAGCGCAAAGCGCGCATGGATATTCTTTTCGATCATCTTTTCCCGCAGGTAACGCGCCGTTGCAAGGCTTGCGCCGCCGGAGCCCATCTGCATGGAGAAGCCATCATAGAAGTATCCGCTCGCCTCAATCACATCCGCAGCGGTCTTGGCGATGAGCAGCTCCTTGGGGTTTTTGGTAAAGCGCGTTGCGCCGCTCATAATGCCCTTGGGATCGCCGATGGAATCCACCTTAACAACATAATCCACATTGGACTCCGGGATACCATAGGGTGTATTGGGGAAGCGCACGATGTGGTCCGTGATGATCACGCATTTATCCGCATGGAGCGCATCGAGCTTGGCATAGCCCAGAGAACCGCAGCAGGTTGCGTTTTCTTCATCGCGGTTATAGCCGTTTGCATTGCCATAGGGGTCACAGGAAGGTGCGCCAAGGAAGGCTACGTCAATGTGCAGCTCCCCGGATTCAATCGCCGCCGCACGGCCGCCATGGGAACGGAACACGATGGGGAAATCCATAAGCCCCCGGGAAACCTCCTCCGCCAGTTTTCCGCGAAGGCCGCTGGTTTCAATGTGGGTGATCACGCCGTTTTTGATATGCTCAATCAGCGGGGCGTGGATATCCGTAAGGGAGCTTGCAGCAAGGGTCAAATTCTTGATGCCCATTTTGGCGATCTGCTCCACAACCATATTGACAACATAGTCACCATTGCGGAAGTGATGGTGGAAGGAAATTGTCATCCCATCCCGAAGGCCGGAAAGCCGGATTGCCTCTTCCAGGGAAGGCACAACCTTGTTCTTTGAACCCATGCGCTCGAGGAACGTTTCCTTGGGCTTTACAGGCGTGCCGGTAAAGCTGCCATGCTGCGCGGTAATCTCGCTGATATGCGGAATTTTCTTAAGATCAATCTTCTTCATCGCGTTAAACCTCCTCTACAGGCGTTACGCTCGCCGCTTCCGCAAGGTCAAGCAGATACCGGGCGCGGGTCACGATGGGCTTGTCGATCATCTTGCCGTTGAGGCTGATGACGCCGCTGCCACGGCGCTCAGCTTCTTCCGCCGCTTCGATCACGGCGCGCGCCTTAATGAGATCCTTTTCGCTCGGCATGAACACCTGGTGGAGCGGCGGAATCTGGCGCGGGTTGATCACGCTCTTGCCGTCAAAGCCCAGCTGGCGGATAAGGCGTGCTTCCTTGATGAAGCCTTCCTCGTTGTTGACGTCGCTGTACACGGTGTCAAGCGCGTCAATGCCGGCTGCGCGTGCGGCGTTTAAGATCATGCAGCGGGCAAAGAAAAGCTCCGTTCCATCGCTGCGCACGGTCTTCAAATCGGTTACGTAGTCTTCAGCGCCAAGCGCGATGCCGATGAGGCGCTTGGAGGCAAATGCGATCTCCATGGCGTTGAGCACGCCCCGGCCACTCTCGATTGCGGCCATCATGCCCGTTGTGCCCACGGGGATGCCTGCTTCGCGCTCGATTCGCTCAATCTCGCGCTCGCAATCGATTACATCCTGCGCGCACTCGGTCTTGGGCAGGCGGATGACATCCGGCTTCGCGCGGACGATCGCCTCGAGATCTTGAATGCCAAGGCCAGAGGAAAGGTCGTTGATGCGGACCACAAGCTCCTTGTTGCCATAACGCAGGCTCGAAAGCGCGTTGTAAACGAGGAAGCGCGCCGCATCCTTTTCATTGATGGAAACGGAGTCCTCCAGATCGAACATGATGGAATCCGAGCCGTAAATATGCGCGTCGCGGATCATGCCCGGATTGTTGCCCGGGACAAACAGCATGCTGCGTCTTAAGCGTTTCATTGCTTCGTCCTCCAGGTGTAATCCTCACACTGGGCAGCGCGATATGCAGCCGCCTTGACGCGCGCGGCAACGGTGCAATCGAGCGCACCCTTGTCCACCGCATTGACGATGGCGCTTTCCACGCCAAGCTCCGCAAGCGTTTCGCGGATCACCTTTTCAATCTGCTTTCCGAACTGCTGCATCACAGCGCTCGTCAGCGTCAACTCGATTCCCTTTTGCTCTGCGGGTTCGATGCGCACGATGATGTCGCTCGACTCCATCGTGCCCGCAACGCCTTTAGTCACGATCTGCATGTTCTGGTTCCTCCGAATTTTGATAATATGCGGGATTCCTGCTCCCTCTTCTCGCTTCTTAATGTACTATTTTCCCCTGCTGTTTTCAAGCCCTTTTCCTTTCGTTTGTAAAGATATACCCTTATGCAGAAAAGCAGGTATGCATGTATACTGTTTGAGCACATGCAAAGAGGAGCCCGATTGAAGCGGTTACACACCCCTCAACAAAATTGAATAAATGTTCTTTCCCACATCTGGGGGTATAGCTCAGCTGGGAGCCCGGTTGAAGCGGTTACACACCCCTCTGAAAATTGAATAAGAAATATCCAGCGCACCCTTTTTATATGGGGGTATAGCTCAGCTGGGAGCGCCGCCCAAGCGCAGTGCTCCTTCCCCGGTTCATGGACGGTCCGGCGATTTTGCGCCCATGTAAACCAGCACAGCTCCCAACTTGATGCGCGGCAGAAGCGCCTTGCCATCCGGGGGTAAAACAGCACATGCTTTCTGTGATCACACCTCCATGCGGCTCCTCTTCACGCGACGTAACCGTATAAAGTTCCCCCATTCCCTTCTCACGCACGCCTACTTCAAGCAGCGGCTCTCCCTGCCGGTATACTGCGTAATCCCCCTTGCTCTCGATCACAAGGTAGAATGCGTCGCTGCCGCCTATTTCCGTGCTGTATCTTCCCTTCAGCCGGCTCTTCCCGCACGAAAAAAGCGGTGCGGCATTAGGGTCATAATCCCCGCCAGATGCAGCAGCGCCTGCAGGCAGCATTGATAGTTTTCTTTTTTTCATTTCAAGATTTGCTAATCCACATGGATCGAATCGAATTCTAAACCATTAAAAATCGGGACTGCTCCCGCATGATCGAATTCCCAGCCTTCTGTTCCTCCGAGGGCACGATAAGCGATGGATTTCCTTGTTTCGTTTTTTCTATTACGCCCATTTTATAGTAAATAATGCGGATCAGTAATGCGTAAAGAGTACATAGCTCTGCTTTTTAAGGCAGGGGGCAACGCCGAAAGAAATGAAGTTATACGACGCTGGCGGGTCTACGGAGCGTGAAACTGAAACGGTGGTCATCCCCCGCATCAACATCGTGTATCTGCCCGCCGCCAGGCAAATTGAACCGTGCGCCACCTGGAGGCTCTCTGCACGAGATGCCCGAAATAGACTCCCATTCGCTGGGCCGGCGCTCCATCCGATCGTGGTATGGAGGCTTTGCGGTATCCCTTTCAATTCTCTTCCTTCCACGCATGCGCTAAGCTTCTTTTTTTTGCTTCGGATGCGCGCCAAGTTTACACAGGCATCTCTCGCCCCCAAGCCTTGCCACTCTCTGCCGTTGCGGTAACAGAAACCGCAATAAGAAGTAAAATTGAGAGCATCCTTGCACCCAATCATTTTTACATAGGTAATTCTCTTTCATCAACTTGACTTTTCCTATGGTTCTGCATCATTCTTGTTCGAGATTAAAGAATGGGACAATGCTATGATGCATGCACTGTGCTATATCGTGAATCATTTGTCAATTCATTATATATGCTATCCCCATGTGCGCGCGCGCAGGCCACCCCCGTTTTTGCTTCCTGTTTTTCCCATATGCCTGCCTATCTGGGATTTCATATTGATTTTTCCCGCAGGCCTGCGTATACTGGATTTAACATAAACCTTGTTGTAGAACGCGGTGGGAGGAAGCGCGCATGCGGGGAAAACACGATGGCTACGAAAGCGTGCAGGCCGCTATTTTGGGGACTGCTTCGCAGCTTTTCACGCGCACGGGGATCCATGGCACGAGCCTCAATGACATCGCGCAGGCAGCCGGGCTCTCCAAGGGCACGCTCTATTACTATTACCCCACCAAGGAAGCGCTTGTAACGGATATTGCCGAGCTGCACGGTGCGCGCGTCACGGATTTGATCCTCAGCTGGGTGGAAACGCTCACGCGGGATTGCCCCATGGAAGAAGCGCTGCGCGCGCTCATGGCTGCGCTTTTGGACGACGAGGATCTGCGCAGGCTCCATGTGGTGCTTTTTTCTGAAAGCTGCCTGGACAACCCTGCGCTTGCATCGCTCATGGAAGAAAAGCTGCGTAAATGGACGGTTATGCTGGAAGTCGGCACGCTCAAGGTGCAATCCCCCAGCGCTCGGCGGCTGCGTGATCGTTCTTCTTTATTTTTCACGCTTTTGATGGGGGCAATGTTGCGCGCAGAGCCTTCCCCTGCGCAGCGGGAAGCCTGCATTGCCTTGTTGCTTTCCGAATAGTCGGTCTAATATTTTGAAAGGATATGCTGCGATTTTAGTATGATGGGCTTTGGATTTAGCGGGATCTCTACATTGGTCACGATTATGTTCGTAGTTGTTTTCGGCATAATCATTTTTACGATCATCAAAGGCATTTCCCAATGGTCTAAAAACAACGCTGCGCCGCGCCTTACGGTAGACGCAATCATCGTAACAAAACGTACAAACGTTTCGCGCCACGCGAGCAGTTCCAGCATGCACCACCACACTTCCACAACGTATTATATTACCTTCCAGGTGGAGAGCGGGGATCGCATGGAGCTTTCCGTTTCCGGGACGGAGTACGGCATGCTCGCTGAAGGCGATTGCGGCAGGCTCACGTTCCAGGGCACCCGCTACCTGGGCTTTGAGCGAAATGCATAAGCGCTTGTGCAGAACCAAACATAAAGCGGGAAGGGCCACCCTTCCCGCTTTTTATTGGGTGCTTGCAAGTGCATGCATAAACATCGCTTTGAGCGTTTCCCATTCATCCGGGCTGAACCAGAAATGGCTGGATGCTTGAAGCTGGGTTATCTCTGCATTGGGCTGTGCGGTTTTGAGAAAATCAAGGGAACGCGGCGACACAATCTCATCCCCGATAGAATTGACAACCCTAAGCGGCACGCGCAGCGCGGGCAAGCTTTTTCGCGCGCGGCGCATCACGCAAAGCAGCGCCAGCGCATTGGGAATTAGGAGCGGCGCGTTCCAAACCGTTATCCCAGATACGCCGCACAGATCCCGCGCGGCAGCAATGCGCGGATCTTCGCCAGCACGTGCCCTGCAGGCGGCGGCAATCCGAATGCGTATCCCTTCCCGTGTTATGCGCAGGCGCAAAGGCAACGCAATCGCAAGGATGCCCGCAATGCCATCTTGCATCTTTACCGCTGCACAGATCGCCAAAAGGCCGCCCATAGAATAATGGCCTACCAGGAGCAATTTCTCATGCTGTGCGCGCAAGGCGGTAAGCTCTGATGCAACGTGCGCCTCCCAAGCGCGGCGCCCCGTGCGCAGGAATTGCCGGAGCGATCCACCGTGCCCCGGCAAAGAAATCGTGTGCGTCTGCACGCCACATGCTTCTGCCAGCGCAGCTAACGGCGCAAAATGTGCAGGGCTTCCAAGGAAACCATGGAGCATCACAGCGCATATGCCCCTGTTTTCCAGCGGTTTTGCCTGGGCTTCTCCCTGCACCCCATTCACAGCGGCAAGGGGGGTTCCGCCGGAACTGCACGCTTCCACACGCGTCACCGGATGAAATTCGTAACGGCACCGCGCTCCCGCTCGGGCGCAAGCACGCCCTGCGCGCGGCCCGCTTCAATGCATTGCAGCAGCCAAGCCATGTTGCGCGCTAAATTGCGCAGGATCTGCAGGCCTTCCAGATCCTCATGCACCTCTTCGGGCGTTTGGCCGAACACGACATTCCAATAGGAAGACGATACAATGGGCATTTGCGCAAGGGTAAAATACTTATTCAGCACATCCACAGAAGCAACATTCCCGGCTCGGCGTGCGACAGCCAGCGCCGCAGCCGGCTTAAACGCGAAGAAATCCCGGCAGCCATACATCGCCCGGTTCAAAAAAGACTGAATGCTCCCCGTTGGATGCGAAAAATACACAGGCGTTCCAAAGAGGAAACCGTCCGCGCCCTTCGCCTTCTCCAGGAATGCATTCACGCCGTCCGATTCAAATGCGCAGGCATGCAGCGTTTTGCATGCGCCGCAATCTACGCAATCCTGCACGGGGCCATCCCCGATCCAGAAAATCTCGCCAGAAACGCCTTGCCGTTCCAGCTCCTCTGCCACCACTTGCAATGCGGCATGCGTGCATCCCTTCTCATGTGGGCTCCCATTGAGCAGCAAAACCTTCATGACCCTTTCCTCCTTGTTTTTTAAACCTCCAGACCCTGTACGAAGCGGTAGAGCGGCTTCATCGCGTCAAAGCCATCCAGCACCTCATCGAGCAGTTCTGGATGAAACGTTTGTTTTAAATCCTTTGTATAATAACACCAGCTGATCCCCTTACGATTGATATATGGCTTTACAGCTTCCGGCGCATCCGGAAAATGGTCCCGTTTATATGCTTCGCCGCGCACTTCAAATTTTGCAAGGCGCGGATCCGCAAGAATCGCGAGAAAGCGCTCTGGATCGGCCAAAACGCGCGCGCGAAACGGTTTCATGAGCGCCGGGTTTGCATCGTACATTCCCATGCCGTACCCATAACCATCCGGGTCGATCTCAAAGTATACGCAAAGGCTTTCGCTCGTGCGCGTATCCGGATGGCGAAACCCGATCCAACCGTGATCGCGGTATGGGCGCTTATCCCGCGAAAAGCGGGTATCCCGGTTCATGCGTGAAACAACCGTTGTAAGGCGCGTGTTGAAATTGGGGTCCATTTCCAGCGCAGCCGGGATGAGATCGCTCGCAAGCGCCCGCATGGGTTCCTGCACCACGCGTTTACAGCGCGCCCGGTTCGCATCGAAAAAAGCCTTTTCATTGTAAAAGCCCAGCTCCATCAAGAAGCGATAGGTATCCGGTTCAAATCCTTTAAAATTTTGCTCCCTGTTTTGCATTGCAACTTCCCTATCTCACTGGAATTTCTTTTGTTTTAATATGTCAGTTTCATGAGAAACGACTCTCGATTTTCCGGCTGAATCACGCCGCGCAGGAGCACAGCGTTCTCCAGTTCCCCGTGTTCCATGGAAAACTCCGTCCCTTCCCTCAGCTCCGCCTTGAACCAGATATCCAGCCGCTTCAGTGCGCCGATTCGTTGCCGTTCCTGCGCGCTGAGTGCATCAAATGCAAACTCCCCATAGCGCTCATTGTTCACATGGCCAAGCCCATCAATCCAGCTCGGACGCACTCTGCGGCGCTCCACCTCTGCAAACGCAACGCGTTCAGCAAAGCGTTTTTCCGCATCGAGGAGGGTTTCTCCATCCGCAAGTGCAAACCGCGCAAGGATCTCACGGTTCATGCAGAGTCGATGCGTTTTTACATCGAGCAAAGACGAGAAGGTTGCGCCCACGGCAACCGTTTCCCCTTGCGCATCGCAAATTATAACTTCCCTGCGGAAAACCGGAAATGCAGCGTTCGTGTGCCAAGTGCGGATCGATAGCTTGTCGTTTAGGCGGATGGGGCGCGCAAGCGCAAGGCTCATGGAGTGAAGCACCCAGGCTACGCCATATTGCTTTGCAATGCGCACCGAGTCAAGCGCGATATTTTCAAGATGTTTCCCAATTGTCTCAATTACAATGCGCTGATATGCGGCTGGGTATAATGCCCCTTCCGGATTGCACATGCTTACATCCACATATATCGGATAGGAAAATGCCTTTTCCTCCTGCATCAAGTCCATTTCATCACCTTTAATGCTTTTTTGTTGCCTTTTATCATACCACATATGCCGCCAAAAGGGAAAGCGCCGCTAGGATGCAATGAACGGCGCCAGCGCAATGTGCGTGCCCGATATTATAAACATCAATCCGCCCTTGTGTCAAAGCTACAGTGCAACAGATCTGCAACGTCAGTCGCCGGATCTACGTTGTCGGCAAGCGCCTTAAAAACGCATTTGCGCCACCCGCACTTGGTGGGGTGGCGCAAACGGTTTATAAGCTATTTCCTTTATTTTGCAGCTTTTGCTGCGCGAACCGCTTCGATGAGCATCGGGGTCACCTTGAACAGGTCGCCGCAGATGCCATAGTCCGCAACTTCGAAGATAGGAGCGGTTTCGTTCTTGTTCACCGCGATGATGCACTCGGAATCCTGCATGCCAGCCTTGTGCTGAATTGCACCTGAAATGCCCAGCGCAACATACACTTTAGGATGCACGGTCTTGCCGGTCTGGCCGACCTGGTGGTCAGCGCTCAGCCAGCCGGAGTCGATCGCCGCGCGGGAGCCGCCAACAACGCCGCCAAGCTCAGCTGCAAGCTCTTCTGCAAGCTTAATGCCCAGCTCGACATCGCGGCTGATGCCACGGCCAACGGATACAACATAATCCGCGCCTACGAGGTCAACGAGCTTCTTCGCCGCCTTCACGACTTCCACAACTTCGGTCTGAATATCCGCTTCGGTCAAGGAGAACGCGGGTTTTACGATCTTGCACGCATCGGCCTTCGCCTGGTCAAATGGCGCTTTCTTCATTACGCCCGGGCGCACCGTCGCCATGCTGGGGCGGAAGCGCGGGCAGATGATCGACGCCATCAAGTGACCGCCGAATGCAGGGCGGGTCATCTTCATATCGCGGGACACATCATGATCCTGGCCGAGCACCTTTGCCTTGGAGGTCGCTTCGATGCGGTCTTCGGGCAGCGTAGAGCTTTCACGGAGGAAGTTCTTGTAATTCTCCATGTCCACATCCAGATGCGTGCAGTCCGCGCAAAGGCCGGTGTGCAGGCGCGCAGCGCAACGCGGGCCAAGGTCGCGGCCGATGTTGGTCGCGCCGATCAAAAACGCTTCGGGCTTAAACTGCTCGATCATGTCACAGATAACCTTGGTATAGGCGTCCGTGGTGTAATTCTTGAGCAGCGGGCTCTCGCAGACGATCACTTCATCCGCGCCATAGCCGCCCAGCTCTTTTGCAAGGCCTTCTACGTTGTCGCCCAAAAGCAGGCCGCACAGCTTCACGCCGAGCTCGTCGGCAAGTTTGCGTCCTTCGGAGATCAATTCAAAATCGGTGGGCATCAGTTTGCCCTGACGCTGCTCACAGAACACCCAAACATCCTTGAAAGCAGCAAGATCGGTATTGTTAAACGTAGCCATTCTCAGTTAACCCCTTTCTCAGATGATGTGCTTTGCCGCGAGCATACCCGCCAGCTTCTCGCAGTCGGCCTTCTCCGCGCCCGGCAGCATCATGCCAGCGCCCTTTTGCGGTGGGGTGAAGGAGGTAAGGATGTTCGTGGGCGAGCCTTTGAGGCCAATAGTAGTAGCGTCGATCAACGGATCATCCTTAAGCGCCTCGTAGTCGAAGATCGCCATAGGCTTATCATAGCATTCAAAGATGCCGCTGATGCTCATGTAACGCGGCGAATTCAGCTCTTTGATGCAGGTGAGCAGGCAGGGGGTCTTCACGCGGATGGTCATATAGCCATCCTCGAGCATGCGTTTGACGGTGAGGCAATCGCCATCCTTATGGATGTCAGCAGCATACGTTACTTGAGGTAACCCAAGCTTCTCGGCAATCTGGGGACCGACCTGCGCGGTATCGCCATCGATGGCCTGCCGGCCGCACATGATGATGTCATCCTTTTCAACGCCGATACAGTGGATGGCAGCAGCAAGGATCTGCGAAGTGGCATAGGTATCGGAACCGCCGAATTCGCGGCCGGAAACCAGGACAGCCTCATCCGCACCGCGGGCAAGGATCTCGCGCAGCATGCCTTCCGCCGGCGGCGGGCCCATGGTGACCACGATAACCTTGCAACCGGTCTCCTCTTTAAGCGCAAGCGCAGCTTCCACGGCGTTCAAGTCATCGGGATTGGTGATGGTCTGCATGGACGCGCGATCCAGCGTGCCATCTGGGTTCACAGCAACCTTTCCGGAGGTATCGGGAACCTGCTTCACACAAACAATGATCTTCATTTTAACCAAACCTCCTTCTTACTTTACGCCGAGGTTGTTTGCGATGACCATGCGCTGGACTTCGCTTGTGCCCTCGTAAATCTCGGTGATCTTCGCATCGCGCATCATGCGCTCCACGGGATATTCGCGGGTGTAGCCATAGCCGCCGAACAGCTGCACGGCGCGGCGCGTTACATCGCTTGCCGCTTCCGCCGCAAAGAGCTTGGCCATTGCAGCATCCATGGAGTAGGAAGGCGCCTTCTTGCCGGCCAACGCGGCATCGGTGAACGCCTGCTTCTTCATCGCAGCGGAGTAAACCAGGAACTGCGCAGCCTGCATGCGGGTGTACATGTCGGCAAGCTGGAACTGCGTGTTCTGCATCTGGGAAAGGCGCTTGCCGAACTGCTTGCGCTCTTGCACATACTTGATGGTTTCTTCCACAGCGCCCTCGCCAATGCCAAGCGCCTGCGAAGCGATGCCGATACGGCCGCCGTCAAGCGTTTTCATCGCGATGCCGAAGCCCTTGCCCTCTTTGCCGAGCAGGTTCTCCTTGGGAACGATGCAGTTTTCCATGATGAGTTCGCAGGTCGCGCTGCCACGGATGCCCATCTTCTTCTCCTTCTTGCCGACGGAGAAGCCCGGGAAATCCTTTTCGACGATGAACGCCGAAATGCCCTTGTTGCCCAGTTTTTTATCGGTCATGGCAAAGATGATATAAACGCTCGCATAGCCCGCATTGGTGATAAAGATCTTCGTACCATTGAGCACATAGTGATCGTCCACCAGTTCTGCAGTCGTCTGCTGGCCAGAAGCGTCCGTACCTGCGTTGGGTTCCGTTAAGCCGAAAGCGCCGATCCATTCACCGGAAAGCAGCTTGGGCAGATACTTCATCTTCTGCTCTTCCGTGCCGTTTTCATAGATAGGCGCGCAGCAAAGTGAAGTATGCGCGGAAACGATAACGCCCGTTGTGCCGCACACCTTGGAAAGTTCCTCCACCGCCATGGCATAGGCAAGCACATCGCCGCCCGCTCCGCCGTATTTTTTCGGGAACGGGATGCCCATGAAGCCATAACGTGCCAGCTTCTTGACGGTTTCCATCGGGAAGCGTTCTTCCTCGTCGATCTCCTCGGCAAGGGGCTTGACCTCATTCTCCGCAAATGCGCGATACATGTCGCGCAGCAGCAGATGCTGTTTGGAAAGCGTGAAATCCATAGATCCTCCTAATTTGAATATAAGGGTTTCCCTTTTTATTTACTGCTTGTTCACTGTTTTTTGGCATATTCGTAAAAACCGCGGCCAGCCTTGCGGCCGAGCAGCCCGCCGCGCACATATTTGCGCAGCAGCGGGTGCGCACGGTATTTTACATCATGCGTTTCTTCAAAGAGCGTATCCATGATGGCGAGCACCACGTCCAGGCCGATCAAATCGCCCAGTTCCAGCGGCCCCATGGGATGGTTGCAGCCAAGACGCATGGCCGCATCGATGCCTTCTGCGGAGGCGATGCCTTCCGCGTAAAGGCCGATGGCTTCGTTGATCATCGGCACAAGAATGCGGTTTACCACAAAGCCCGGCCCTTCCTGCACCTCAACCGGTTCCTTGCCAATGGCGCGCGCAAGGCGTTCCACCGCAGCAAATGTTTCTTCCGACGTGCCTACCCCCCGGATGACTTCCACGAGCTTCATCACCGTAGCGGGGTTGAAGAAATGCATCCCAATAAACCGGTCCGGCCGCTTCGTGGCAGATGCGATGTCCGTAATGGAAATCGACGAGGTATTGCTCGCAAAAATCGTCCCATCCGGGCAGATGCCATCCAGTTCCTGGAAAACGCTTTTCTTTATCTCCGCACGCTCAACAATCGCCTCGATGACGAGCGCAGCTTCCTTGGCAGGCGCAAGTTCCGTTGTAAACGAAATCCGCGAAAGAAGCGCATCCGCTTCCTGCTGCGCAAGCTTGCCGCGTGCAACACGTTTCTTCAAGCCGCCCTGCAGGCGTTCGTTTGCGCGTGCAAGGATCTCGTTGTTCACATCGCGCACCACGGCCTTATAGCCAGCCTGCGCGAACGTCTGGGCAATGTCCAGCCCCATCGTGCCCGCACCAATCACAAAGATCTGTTCCATGGTTACTCCCCTTTAAAGCTCTCACGCGGCTTTTTCTCCAAAAAGGCGCGCATGGCCATTTTCTGATCCTTCGTATTAAAACAGAAGGAGAATAGTTCTTCTTCCGTTGCAAGATCCACGTCGATAAACCGGTCTACACGCGTGCTGATCGCGCGCTTGCAGGCCTGCACGGCAATGGGCGCGTTGGTTGCGATCTGGTGCGCCATTTCCATAGCCCCTTCCATAAGCGCCCCATCCGGATAGACGGCGTTGATCAAGCGAATGCGTTGCGCTTCCAGCGCACTGATCGGTTTGCCAGTCAAAATAAGCTGCATTGCATAGGATGCGCCGATCACGCGCGGCAACCGCTGCGTTCCGCCAAACCCCGGAGTAATGCCGAGCGTTACCTCCGGCTGGCCAAGCTTTGCGCCTTCCGCCGCAAGGCGGATATCGCAACAAAGCGCAAGTTCCAGCCCACCGCCAAGCGCATAACCGTTGATCGCTGCAATGGTGGGCACGCGCAGATCGTCAAGCGCATTAAACGCCCGGTGCGCTACCGAAGCGAACCGTTTCGCGCCGCGGGCGTCCAATTCAGCCATTTCGCCAATATCCGCTCCAGCAATAAACGCTTTCTCGCCCATGCCCGTGATGATGAGCACCCGGACGGAATTATCTGATTCGATCTCGCGGAGCGCCTGCTCAAGTTCGATCAACGTTTCCGTATTGAGCGCGTTCAGCGCGCGCGGACGGTTCACAGTAAGCACTGCGATGGCCTCCCGCCGCTCTACAAGAATATTTTTTCCCATATGTTCCATCTTGTTTTAAACCTCCCTGCGGAGATCCCTCCATGCCGTTGCCGTCTATGTGGCATTACATGCACAGCGCCCATATACCTGGGCGGCAGTGCGCAGGGAGGCTGCTTGTAGGCTTTATTTGCCCATACCGCGTTTGACCATTTCCTCCACGGCGAAGGAGGCCACGTCATCCGCATACTTCTGCGGGCCAAAGCCAGCGTCATAGCCCAGCTCCTTGGCAAGCTCGTGCGTAATGCGCGCGCCGCCGCAGATTACGATGAACCGGTCGCGTACGCCCTCGGCCTCCAGCAGCTCGATGAGCTCGGTGAGGTTCTGGATGTGCACATCCTTCTGGGTAACAGTCTGGGAAACGAGAAGCACGTCCGCGTTGAGTTCGATGGCCTTTTTGACGAATTCTTCGTTCGGAACCTGTGCGCCCAGGTTGTAGGCTTCGATCATCTCGTAGCGTTCGAGGCCATAGTGGCCCGCAAAGCCCTTGCGGTTCATGATCGCGTCAATGCCGACCGTGTGGGCGTCGGTGCCGGTGGATGCGCCCACCATCACGACCTTGCGGCCGATGTGCTCGCGGATATATTCGTTGCACTCTTCCATTTCCATGGTAGTGGTTTCGACCGCCTGAACATGGATGTCAGTATAATCCACAGTGTGGGTGCAGGAGCCATATACCACATAGAACGTGTATTCCGTATCCAGACTCTGGTTGAACGCAACGGAAGGCTCGCTGAGGCCCATCTTTTTGGCAAGGATGCGCGCAGCCTCGGTTCCCTTATCATCGTTCTTCACGGGCAAGGTAAAGCTCATCTGCACCTTGCCATCGTTCATGGTGTCGCCATAGGGCTTGAGCTTGGTCAGATCCAGCGTCTTATCAAAATCCGCCTTATGGGTATTATACAATCCGCTGCTCATTTACTTGCCCCCCTTCATCAGTTCAATAAACGGGTTGAAGTAGCAGTCGTCCTTCTGCACGACGCCCGCAAGTCCTTTTCCGCCATCGCGGGAACGCTTGATGTCGGCAAATGTGCCGCGCTCGAGCGTGCCGAAAAGTCCGATGTCCTCCATCTCGCCCAGCAAATCCGCTGCCTTGGTCAGAACCTCGTTGGCGCGCGTCTGCATGATGCCGCCATCCTTGAACACGAGCTCGCTTCCAAGGTCCTGCATGGTACGGAACACATACTGCGCATTTTCAATGGAAAGCGCACGGTCGCTCATGAACGGGGTATGGATGGCCTCGGTCATCATGCCGAGCAGGTGAAGCTTCTGGCCGGTCAAGATCGTTACCATATTAAAGAGCGCATCCTGGACGTGCCCGCGGAAGATGTTGCCGGTCATAAACTTCGTGGGCGGCATGTACTTAAGCGGCGCTTTGGGGAAGATTTCGCGCGCCATCTGCGCCTGTGCCAGCTCATAGAGGAAGCCATTTTCCACATCCGGCGAGATTTCAAACGCATGGCCCAAGCCCATCTGCTCTTCCGGCATGCCTGCGCAAACCGCAAACTGCTCGTTCAAGAACTGGGAAGCCAGCACGGTGTGCGCCTCTTCTACGGCATCGGCCGTGGTGAGGTAGTTGTCTTCACCCGTGTTGATGATCACGCCTGCAAAGGAGTTGATCACGCGGGAGAAATACTGGTCGATGATCGTGCGCTGCGGGTTGATGTCGCGGAACAGGATGCCGTAAAGCGCATCGTTGAGCATGACGTCCAACCGTTCCAGCGCGCCCATTGCAGCGATTTCCGGCATGCACAAACCGGAGCAGTAGTTGCAAAGGCGGATATAACGCTTTTCTTCCTTTCCTACCTCATCGAGCGCCGCGCGCATCAAGCGGAAATTCTCCTGGGTGGCGTAGGTGCCGCCAAAGCCTTCCGTTGTTGCGCCATAAGGCACATAGTCGAGGAGGGACTGGCCCGTGGTGCGGATTACAGCGATGATGTCCGCGCCCTGCTTGGCGCCAGCCTTTGCCTGGACGATATCTTCATAAATATTACCGGTTGCAACGATAATGTAAAGGTACGGGCCTTCCTTATCGCCGAACTCGTTGAGAAACGCATTACGCGTGGCCACATTCTTGCGGATGCGCGCCACAGTCGCTTCCGCCACCGGCATAATCGCATCGCGGATCTCCTTAATGCTGTGCGCTGGAAGCTTTGTCAAATCGATTTCGCCCTTATTGATCGCCTCGGCAATGGCCTGCGGGTCTTTGCCGGTTTCTGCGATCGCGTTTCCAATATAATAAGCTGCACCGCCGGCGAGTATGCCGCGGTCGAATAGATGGTCCACCACCACGTTGGGCAGGGGGACTTCCATTTCATTTACGCCGTCAATGCCAAGCAAGCGGCAAACCGCGCGCTCAACGGTGACGGTCGTATGCACGTCAATAAAGCTTTGGGTATCGGCTGCAATATGCGCCGCGCTCGCCCGGGCCTTATCAACGAGCTGCCGGTTTAAGTTCAGTTTGCTCTGCATGTTAAATCACCTTTCTTCGGAATTTGTGGCCGCCGGGAAACGCCGGCATCTGCACAAAAACGCGCGTGAGAATCCGTTTTCAACAGGGAAAGCGGCGCTGCGCGGGAATGCTGTCTGCATCCCCGCGCTGTGCCGTTTAGCGTCTTACTTCTGCTTCTGCCTGTCGGCGTAACGATCCTTACGCAGCAGCTTGGTGGGTTCGAGATACTTCTGCTCAATGCCATGGGCGATGCCAGCAACGCCGGTGATGTCGGGCGCCTTGCGCTTGCCTTCGCAGACTTCGCAATGGCACTCATTGGCATAGTGTTCCGGCTCAGTGTACGTGGTGATAACGCCCTCAAAGTTGCGCAGGATGACCTTGCGCGGCGTCTGGCTGATCACATACTGCGGCATGACAGGAGTCTTACCGCCGCCGCCCGGCGCATCGACCACAAAGGTGGGGATGCAGTAGCCGCTGGTATGGCCACGCAGCGCTTCCATGATCTCGATACCCTTGGAAACCGGCGTGCGGAAGTGGGAAAGGCCAAGGGACGGGTCGCAAGCGTAAATGTAGTACGGGCGGACGCGAATGCGCACGAGCTCATTGACGAGCTTCTTCATCACATATACGCAGTCGTTCACGCCTGCAAGCAGCACGCTCTGGTTGCCCAGCGGCACGCCAGCATCGGCCAGCATGGCCGTTGCGCGCGCAGCTTCTTCGGTGATCTCGTTCGGATGGTTGAAGTGGGTGTTCAGCCACACGGGATGGTGTTTCTTGAGGATCGCGCACAGTTCCGGCGTGATGCGCTGCGGCATAACGACCGGCGTGCGGGAGCCGAGGCGGACGATCTCCACATGGGGGATCTTGCGCAGCTCGGTCATGATGTAATCAAGCATTTCATCGCTCTGCATCAAGCAGTCGCCGCCGGAAAGCAGCACGTCGCGCACCTCGGGATGCTGGCGCACATAGTCGATGCAGGTATCGATCTGGCTCTTGGGCACTGCACAGTCATGCTGGCCCGCAAAACGCCTGCGGGTGCAGTGACGGCAATACATGGAGCACTGGTCCGTGATCAAGAGGAGAACGCGATCCGGATAGCGGTGGGTAAGACCCGGGCAGGGAGAGTCGATATCCTCATGTAGCGGGTCCGCATCCTCATAGGGTGCAAAATGCAGCTCAGCATCCGTAGGGATCGCCTGCTTGCGGATCGGGTCATGGGGGTCATCCAGGTTGATAAGGGAAAGGTAATACGGCGTGATCGCCATGCGCAGCTTGCCCAGCGTAGCCTTAACACCCTCTTCCTCTTCGGGGGTCAAAGGCATATGCTTTTTGAGATCTTCCAACGTCTCGATGCGGTTTTCAACTTGCCAATGCCAGTCGTTCCACTGCGCGTCTGGCACGTCTTTAAACATGCCGTTGGCTCTGCTCTGTCTCATAATACGGAATCTCCTTTATAAGCAAAATTTGGGATCGTGCTTCTGATGTGCCGAAACCTGCGAGGGAATCCCCCGCAGGCTCCAGCACCCTTGTGGGCTTTAAGGTAGGTAAGCTCAGCAGTACTTCTCGTCGAACAGCTTGCGGAGTTTCGGGTTCTCGCGCAGCACGTTGAGCGTGATCTCAGCATGGTTCTTGGTGTAGCCGTTGCCCACGATCATGGTGACATCCTTGCCGATGCCCTCAGCGCCAAGCGCGGCCTTGGTGAAGCTCGTCGCCATGGAGAAGAAGTATACGATGCCGTCATCGCGAACGGGCAGGATCGCGCTCATCTCGCAGTTTTCAATATTGACGCAGGAGATGGAGAGATCATACTCCTTGCCATCGTTGGCGGCAAGCGCAGCATCCATCACAGCTACAGGCTCAGTCGCGGAAGCAACGATGACCTTGTTGTATACGCCCAGTTCCATCAGCGCATCAACCTGTTTCGGGTTGCGCACAACGCCGACCACGTTGCCCTTCGGGCCAACTTTCTTCATGGCTTCATAACCGCAGAGCACGCCGGACTTGCCGTTTGCGCCAAGGATGAGAACGCTGTCGCCTTCCTTGGGGAGCTTGCGGGCCTGCGCAGGAGCGCCAGCAACGTCAAGTGCTGCGAGGGCGAGTGGTTCACTCATGTCTTCGGGCAGCTTGGCATAGATGCCACTCTCAAAGAGGATGGCTTTGCCTTCGATGTCAACACGGTCGATGTCCTTGTGGATCGCCTTGATCTTGTCGATGCGAAGCGGAGTCATGGACAGGGAAACCAGGGAAGCGATCTTGTCGCCCACTTTGAGGTCGCGATCCTTGAGGTCTTCGCCAATGTGAGCAACTGTGCCGATGAACATGCCGCCGGAACCGGTTACGGGGTTCTGCTGCTTGCCGCGCTCAGCAACGATGCCAAGGATCATTTCGCCGATCTTCTTCTCGTCGCCGCCGCAAGCTTCTTCGATCTGGGTGAAGGAAGCGGAGTCAATGTTGAGGGAGATAACATCGCAAACGATCTCATTGGAGTAAACTTTGGACATGTCGTTGTCGATCTTGTAAGCCGCCTGGGTCAGAACGCCTTTGGGCTCGATGACGCGGTGAATGCCGTACTTATTGCCTTTCAGTTCCATAATGTGGTTCCTCCGTTTCTTTTTCTTTAATAAATTAATAATTTTTGTACAATCTTTGTTTTCACTTCTGATGCGTGGTCTTGCGCTTGAGCCGCTTTTAGCGGGCCTTCAAGCTCAAAATTTCGCGTGCTTCCGCGGGGGACGCAATCTCGCGGCCCAGCTCACGGGAGATGCGGACGACCTTCTCAACCAGCTCGCCATTGCTGCGCGCAAGCACGCCGCGGGAGACGTAAAGGTTGTCTTCAAAGCCAACGCGGACGTTGCCGCCCATTACGATGGTGGGCGCAGCCAGCGTGAACGCGCTGCGGCCGATGCCGGTTGCCGTCCAGGTGGAGCCTGCCGGGATCGCATCCACGAGCCAGCAGAGGTTCTTCACTGTAGCGGGCGTGCAGCCGGGTACGCCAAGGACGAAGTTGAACTGCATCGGATCGCCGGGGACTTGACCCTTCTTCGCCATCTTGAGGATGGTGTCGAGGTGGCCCATTTCAAAGCATTCATATTCCGGCTTGATGCCGTTTTCGATCATGCGCTTTCCAAATGCACGCATGGTGGGCATGGTGTTTTCAAACACATCGTCGCCGAAGTTGCAGGTGCCGCAGTCGAGCGTCGCCATCTCGGGGAACAGCTCGGTGGGCTGGAGGCGTTCTTCTGCAGTCATGCCGACTGCACCGCCGGTGGACGGGATCAAGATCACATCCGGGATAGCTGCCTTGATGGCATCCATGCATACCCGGAAGCGTTCACGGCTCTGCGTGGGCGTGCCGTCGTCCTCACGGACGTGGACATGCACAACCGCTGCGCCCGCATCATAAGCGGACTTTGCTTCACGGACGATCTCCTCAACGGTATATGGAACGTTGGGGTTCTGCTCTTTGGTGACTTCCGCACCGCAGATGGCCGCTGTGATGATAAGCTTATCCATGTTGCGCTCCTTTCTTCAATACAATCTGTTTCTTATTTGTCGTGGGGGATACGCTGGCAGTTCTTCGGCGTAACGCAGGTGCCATGCGCACGGCAGACGACGATGGGCTCTGCGAGGAAGTCGGCCGCAGAAGCACTGATATCCGGGCGGGCAACAACGACTTTGCGCGCCTCAAACTTCATAGCGCGGGAAGTATTGCCGATGCGTTCGATCTCACCATAAACTTCGATGTAGTCGCCGGCATAGACGGGGGCCAGGAACTCGATGTTGTCATACGCGCAGAACAGCCCTTCATCGCCATCGCACTTGATAAGCAGTTCCGTTGCTACATCGCCAAACAGGTGCACCATATGCGCGCCATCCACCAGATTTCCGCCATAATGTGCATCCTTTGCGCTCATTCTGAGCCGAATCGTAGAAGTAATAGCCATAGTAGTTGCCCTCCTGTATTTTGATAGTTTTATTAACCAAAGGTTTTCTGCATGAAACTCAAATCTCTATACTGTTCGAAAGTTGTGAAGATGGCAGGTGGGCGGGAAATGCTCGCGGCGCGCGGCCATCAGCAACAGCTTTGACAATAGCGCACCACCGAGTCAGAAGAAAACGAACGCGCTATTGACATGAAGCATCACATCAATAGCGCATCATCTTATCTCAGATGACAGTCATACTGCGCTCAGCAGCATGCCCAAGCAAAGCGCGCGGGCCGCTTCTTTGCTTTCGGCAGGGGACACATTCGCATGCGGCTTCCGGCACCCGACCGTTTGCATCCGCATGTTACCTTACTCCCTGCGCCTCTATTCATTCTTTATTCGATTTACATACTTATTATAAAAAATACATTGCGGAAAGTCAACGGATTTTTAGCGTTTCTATCAAACTTTTCGGCTTATTCACATTTGCGCGCAATGTTGCCGGCATCCGTTTCAATATCCCGCAAAATTTCATCCGAAAGGGAAAGCAGCCTGCAGATATTGCGCGCATCCCTTGGGCAGCCCTGTTCTCGTGTAACGCGATACAGGCCGTAATTCATATGCGATGCGATCACATCCGCGCCCTGTTCGGGGGAAGCAAGCGCAATTTCCCCTTTCACGCGAACGGTATCCATATCCCGAAGGCCGACCACCTCGTAATGCAGCGACGCTTCCTGCGCAACGCCATCGTAATGCGTAGTAAGCACCGCCATAACATTTTGCCGGTTCAAATAGCGCGTCACGGCGCGCACGATCATCGCGCCCTCTTCCGGGTTCGTGCCGCGGGCAAATTCATCGAGCAGGATCATATGGAACCCTTCCGGTTTTCCTGCGCCATCGCCGAGGCCGCAGGCAGCAAGCACCTCGTTAAAGCGCACGATCTCAGCGCCGAAGCTCGAAAGCCCGCGGTCCACATTTTCGAGATCCTCGGAAACGATGTGTATCCCCGCAAACAGCGGCAGCCTCGCCCGCTTTGCAAATGGCAACATGCCGGCCGAAAGCGCAAGTGCATTGAGGGCAATGGTTTTGAGCGCAACGCTTTTTCCGCCCATGTTCGCACCGGTGATAACCGTTGCTCCCTTTCCGGCTTCAATGGATACAGGCGTGAATTCCCGTTTGCGCTCTTGCAGTGCATCGGCAATGCGCGGGTTCACCATATCCTCCATTTCAAGCGTGTTTTCCGTAAGCTCGGGCATTACGCCGCCATAGCGCTGAGCAAGCCGCGCACGGGCAAGCGTGAAATCGAACGCGCCGATCGCGTCCATGCAGCTTAAGATGCCCGTTAGGAACGGCCGCAGCTTCTCGGAGAGCGCAGAGCGCACGGCGCGCTCCTCCTCATCCTCGGCAGCAGCAAGCCGCGCGCGCTCCGCCATGAGCGGCGCGCGTTCCGCCTCGCTCCCTGCCCTGCGCAATGCTTCCTCAACCTGCCGTTTTTCCTTGCGCGCAGCGCGCAACGTTTGGGAATAGGCATCTGGAATAAAGAATGTAGCTGCATGCTGCCCATCCAAATCAAGCAGCGCCAGCGCTTCGGATTGCGCGCGGATCTCGATGCCCTCAAGCCGCGCTTCCGCGTTGATCTGTGCGAACACAGGCGCAATAAGTTCACTTTGCAGCAGGAACCGTTTTAACTCGAACAGTTCCACCTCGTTGAGCGGGCCTTCCTCACAACGGGCAACCGAGCGCCGAATGTCCTTGAGCTGCATCATCAGCCGCTCGATGCGGCCGTACTCCGCGGCGCAGGGCTTTAATGTGTCCATCACCGCGCAAATGTTCTTTAAATCCGCAAGCAGCGCATCCCTCTCGTGGGGTGCGTAAAAGCGCAGTTTGCGCACCCTTGCATCCCCATAGGGGGAATCGCACCGCAGCGCATCCACGATATAACGGAAACCAATATTCTCCTGTTGTGCAAAGCTCAAGCTCATAGCGTAATCTCCTCATTCCCGCAGCAGTGGCTGTGATCCGCATTCTGTTCCGCTTCTTCCCGCGCCGCAATGCGCGCCCTGTCGTCTGCGCGCCAGGCCATGTCTTCCAGGTTGAGATCCTCAAGCACGTTAATCACCGGCACGCGCACGCGCGCCTGCATGCGGCTGCGCAGCTCTTCCTTATCCAAATCAAACCCATAAGCGGAAAACGGGTTTACGGTGATTGCCGCAACGCGCGTTGCGCGCGCCACGGCAAGCGAGATGCCCCGCAGCAACAATTTATCGTAAGTATCCTGGTGGATCAGCAGCTTGCTGCCATCCTCCGCCGAAAGTGTAAGCTCATCAAACCGTTTGCCCGCCATGAGCACAGGCTTTAAAAGCGCATCCGTAACCGCGCCCGCAACATACACGGCGCGCACGCCTGCATAAGCCTGGCTCCGAAGCGCATCGGCCAGCTGGAGTTCCTGCGGCAACGCGCGCAGCGTTCCATCCTCCATGCGGAACAATGCCTTGCCCGGGCAAACCGCGCGTTCCTCCTCCGAAAAATCGGCCTGTTCCGGCAGTGTAAGCAGCAACGTTGCAAAGGCGGTGTCTTCGATCACGGTGTCGATATCCCGGCTATAGGATGCGCCCGTGCAGAGGATGGTGGCCTCGCTCACCGCCGGAGCGCAGAGTGTTTTGCGGCTGAGTGCACCGTCCACAATGGCAACGTCCGCACCAAGTGAAAAGAACATTCCCGAAAGCTTTGCAAGCTGCGCCGTGATGGATGGCCCTGCAAGCTGCACGTTTCCATCGCTGCGCGCACGCACGAGCACCACTTCGCCCAACGGGGTAGGAAACCCCGTAGTTTCGACAATTTCCCGGGAAATGTCACAATATTTGAGCATTTCAAGCGCCGTAGCAATCAGCGTGCCTTCCCGCACATAAATGCCCGGCTTATGCGTTTGCGTGACAACATCCACACTTTCGCCATCCCGGCCGATGCTGGTAAGCCCCAGTGTTTTCCCCGTGGCTCCCATTTCAGAAAGGATGCTGTTGAGCACGGTCGTTTTGCCCGCATTTTTGCACATGCCGATAATCGAAAGCGACCGATAGGATTCAATAAGCGGTAATAAAAGCATGCTTCCTCCTGCCTTCTGCGGCCGCAATGCCGCACAACCGTGTATTTTATCATATCACATGGCGGGCAGCTTGTGTACCCCCTGCGCCCTGCCGCAGGCAGCATTTGGATTGCATGAAAGTCATGCAACGGTGCTGCGGTGCCAATTGAACGCCCGGTTTTATGATTTCCTTGCTCGCCTTCCAGCGCACCCTATGCTTGCTGGGCATCCTTTTCTCCCCCTCAGTTTGAATTGCACGCAGCGCAGCACCTTATGGCAGAGCGCAGCCAACGCCGCATTACGCTCCATGCGAAGCACCGTTTAAAAATTAGGATAGCTGCCCCCGGATCTCCGCATAAAGCCGGTCCCTTTTCATGGTTTTATGCCGGCCGGCCAGCAGCCTTGCAGCGATGCGGAAATCACACGGCCTTCGTGTCATTTTAAGTCCAAAGGCGAAAGTATCCAAGCGCCACGCAATCCGAAAAAGCCTTTGGCGTGTATTCTATATCTTCCAGCGTATCAAAAGGATTGCAGCCTTCATCAACTTTGATGGGATTCCAAGCGTTCCGCCTTTGCGTGACCCCAGCTATATTACAGGCGCAACAGATTCCTATTGCGCTTTAGGAAATGGCGCGAACTGCCTCTTGGGCAAACACGAAAGGCCACCCTCGCCTTTTAGGTTCAGATGGCCCTTTTACACTCCATAAAACGGTTTTTCTTTTAAGCCTTCTTTTCGGGTGGTTCCGATGCGGAAAGCAACGTAAGCGCCGTTTCGTATTCCGGCATATCCCGCAGAGGGGCAAAGATTGCATCCTCTGCAAGAAGTTTTTTAAAGGTGCGCCGCATGCTGGAAACCAGGCGTCCCGTTTGGGAAACATCTTTAGAAAACGTGGAAAAAAGCAGCGCAGAAAGCGGCGCTTCCGGCGGATCGGAAAGCGCAGCGGCAAGCCGGCGCAGATGTTCGGCCGCATGTTTTTTGTCTCCAAGGCGCAGATAAGCTTCCATGAAAAGCATGTCGCTCATGGAAAACGGGTACCCGATCGCCTCTGAGCAAGCTTGATATACCCGCGCGATGGAGCGTTCCTCTTCCGCCTCTGCAAATGGTGCGGATGCAAGCCGCATGAGGCAAGCCTGTACCTGGTTGCTCGCATGCAGAAGCGCCGTTTGCAGGATGCGTTTGGCGTTTTCAATATCACCGCGTTTTTGCGCGACCAGCGCGCGAACCATCGCAGCATCCGGAACTGGTTCGGGCAGATCCTTGAGCAACGCCTCTGCCCGGTCAAGCGCGCCATCCCCTACATAAAGCCCCACAAGCATGTGGGCCGCCCGCACGCTATAATGCGGGTCATCGCCGCGCACAACTTCCTCGAGCAATGCTTCCGCCCGCGCCCGGTCTGCCTCGCATACACTGCCGCCGGTCCACATGGGCAGGGAAAGCAAGGTTGCGGCGAACTGATATGCAAGCGCCGCACACCCTGGATATTCCTTCCATGCCGCGTCGATGCGCCTGCGCACTGCCTCGGCTTCCCCGGAAAGCGCAAGGCCTGCAATCTCGTTGATGCAGGCAGTGATTTCAGCATCCGTGGGCTGTGCCGTAAAGCTGAGCAGTCCGTTCACATCCGTGCCCAGCGCCCGCGCAAGGGGCACCAACAGCGTTACATCCGGGCAGCTTGCCCCGGTTTCCCATTTGCTGACCGCTGCGGCGGAAACGCCCACTCTATTCGCAAGCGTCTCCTGCGTTATGCCCTTTTGCCTGCGCAGCGCTGCAATGGTTTCTCCAACGTTCGTTTCCATTTGGTTGCATCCTTCCAAGCATATTGCTTTTGCAATTGCTTGTTTCTATGATACCCGCTCAAGCCAAACCAAACAATGGATGTGCATTCAACTTTTCTTCCGTTTACTTGAATTCCGTTCACAAAGCGCAGAAGCGCGTTTGGCGAGGATGGCCTGCCGAAGGCTGCTTGGAAACAGTTCCTTTGCCTGCCGCTTGCCCGCAAATGGCAGAAAGCAGCTTCCTTGATTGTATGCGCTCTCCCGGGAGCGCTGGTTACTCCTTTCAAAGTCACAAAGAGTCCCCGCGCGTTGAGAGCAGAGGTCCAAGGAAACATCGCTATGAAAGGGGCGGCGCATGATCATCGTCGGGAGGAATGCCGCAGCGCGTATGCCTCCTTTTTCACGCATCTTCCGCAAATCTTTCCGTTTCAAGGGCGCAGCGTGAAGTTCAGCGCCATTTGTTCTGGCGCAAGGCGGACGGTCGCAGGCAGTTCCAAAGTCACCCAACACAGCGCAAAAGGCGCATGGGGCCGAACTTGGCTGGTGTTTTCTATGCCACCGCCCCTTTCCAGGAGCGTTTCTTCCGGGTTTCTCGTCTGCACAGCGTGTTGAAACATTTTACTCCGGGTATTTCCAATTCCGTTATGGATATACATTGTATCTTTTTCTGTTTTCCCCCGCTCGGCTCCATTTTTTGCTCCGCTGCAGGCCGCTTGCCCAAAGGATACGCGCAGCTTCCTTCGGAAATGCAGCTTTTTCGAAGGTGTCATCCCCCCCGGCAGGCTGCTGCTTGGGATGCGCTTGCAAACAGTTCGCCTTCTCGCCTGCCGAAACGCCGTTGAAAAAACAAGGGTTGCAGTCCTCATGGCTCGCATCAAGTTTGGCCACGCAAAATGATTTGCCCCGAATGGGTAAGTGCAGAGCCCCTGTGGGTGCAGCAGATTTGTAAAGCCCTTGCACAACAAATATTCCTTTGCAAGTTTCCCTCTGAGCCGTCTGTGCGGGGCATCCCCTAGTGGCAAACCTGTTTTTCCAGCACAGGAAAAGAGCGCCCCCTTTTCGGGAGCGCTCCTTGTGCCATTAGGATCTTCGCATTATGCCTTCGGGCCTGCGTTTACGATATTGGCAGGCATGTTGGAATATTTCTCAAAGTTCTTTACAAAGCGGGCGGCAAGATCCTTTGCCGTGGCTTCATATTCCGCTTGATCCTTCCAAAGCCTGCGCTGGCTCAAGAATTCATCGGGCACGTTCGGGCAGGTCTTGGGCACCATCACGTTGAAAATGGGGTCAAGCTCAAACTCCGCCTTCTCCAGCTCTCCATTGAGCGCAGCGGTGACCATCGCGCGGGTATACTTGAGCTTCATGCGGGAACCTACGCCATACTTTCCGCCCGCCCAGCCGGTATTCACCAGGTACACTTTCGCATCGTGCTCCTCGATCTTTTTGCCCAGCATCTCCGCATAAACAGAAGGATGCAGCGGCAGGAACGGTGCGCCGAAGCAGGTGGAGAACGTGGTCTGCGGCTCTACGATGCCGCGCTCCGTGCCGGCGAGCTTGGAGGTATAGCCGGAAACGAAATGGAACATGGCCTGGTTCTTATCCAACCGGGAGATGGGCGGCAATACGCCGAAAGCATCCGCCGTAAGGAAGATAACGGTCTTGGGGTGGCCCGCAACGCCGGGAATCACGCAGTTGGGGATGAACTCAACCGGATACCCCACGCGCGTGTTTTCCGTAAGGGAGGCATCGGCGAAATCGAACTCGCGGGTCGCATCATCCATCACCACATTTTCGACCAGGGAGCCAAATTTGATCGCTTCCCAGATCTGCGGTTCATTTTCTTTGGAAAGATTGATGCACTTGGCGTAGCAGCCGCCTTCGATGTTGAAGCAGCCCTTGTCGCTCCAGCCGTGTTCATCGTCGCCAATGAGCATGCGGTTCGGGTCAGCAGAAAGCGTCGTTTTGCCGGTGCCGGAAAGGCCATAGAACAGCGCAACATCGCCCGCTTCGCCCACATTGGCCGAGCAGTGCATGGAAAGCACGCCCTGCTTGGGCAGGAGGTAATTCATCACGGAGAAGATGGACTTTTTGATCTCGCCTGCATACTGGCTGCCCGCGATGAGCACCGTGCGCTTATCGAAGTTGACCAGGATTGCCGCTTCGGAATGCACGCCGTCTACTTCGGGGATGCATTTAAAGCCCGGCGCCGCAATAATGGTAAACCCGGGAGTAAATCCCGCAAGCTGCGCCTCCGTGGGGCGCACAAGCAGCTGGTGGATAAACAGGTTCTGGCTTGCAAGCTCATTGACCACGCGCACGGGCAGATGATAGGTTTCATCCGCGCCCGCAAAGCCATCGAACACGAAAATATCGCGGCCCTGCAGGTAAGCCATCATGCGGTTATAAATCGCCTCATACTTTTCCGCGCTGATCGGCACGTTGATCTTGCCCCAGTCGATGTCGCCATGGATGGCGGGCGTATCGACTACGAAACGGTCATCCGGGGAGCGGCCGGTATATTTTCCGGTCGTTACCACAAACGCGCCGGTATTTGCGAGCTTGCCCTCCCCGCGCGCAAGCGCATGTTCCACAAGCTGCGCCGGGGTCAAGTTGCGGTAAACCGCCTTCGGCGCGATGATTCCAAGGGATTCGATGTAGGCCTTCATCTCAATACTCCTTTGCATTTCACTTTTTAATCTTGGATGCTGATGCTATTTGCACTGGCGCAGCGCTGCGCCAAATAGGGACATAAAACCACGCCGGTTAAAAATTCTCCCTCCGCCAGGCGCCTTCAAAGACGATCTTGCTCAGCGGCACGCGCGGGCGGGTCTCGGGAGCCTCATCCGGTACGCCAAGCGGCGTAATCGCAACCACCTTGACTTCGCGCGGGATGCCCAGCAGATTGCGCACCGGGTTCTCCGGGAAGTAGCCTACCCAGCAGGTGCCGAGCCCTTCGGCCGTAGCCGCAAGTACCAGATGCTCCATGCTGATGCCGCAATCCACCAGATAATATTCCTTGCCCCCATTGAATCCGCTGTCGGACGGTTCGGCACAGAGCACGAGTGCATAAGGGGCTTTTTCATAGCATTCCGCGGATGGGTTATCGATCAGTTCCCCAAGCGTTTTGCGCGTTGCGGGATCGGATATCACAATGTAGCGGTGGCACTGGCGGTTGCACCACGAAGGAGCAAGCCGTGCCGCATCCAGAATACGATCCAGCGTTTCGCGCGCAACAGGATCTTCTTTATATTTACGGATGCTCCGCCTCGCAGCGATCGTTTCATAAAGCTCCATGCGTTCCCCCTTTTTCTTGATGCTTTGTATGCAGGATTTCCTGCGTTTTATTTTTTTGTGCATCAAATCATTTATTTAGTATAGCATCACAACCCTGTTTTTACAACCACTGCCAAGCTGGAAAAGACTATTTTTGCAATGTTTTCTCCTGCAGCACAATTTCGCTGCTGCGCATTGCCTGCACACGCAGCGCATGATACAATAAACGAAACCTTGATTACTCTATATTTATTTAAAGAGGAGTTTTAAAGCATTTGATGAAGCTCGCTTTTGCCCGTCTCTTGCTGCCAGTATGCCTGGCCGTCCTTTGCGCCGGCTGCTCCTTGGGCCCGCAAGGTACGCCCCCGCCAAATCCGGTTGATGTTACGGCAATGCCAGCGCCGGCTACGCCTGTGCCTACCCCAAGCCCCACCCCAATTCCAACGCCCACTCCAACGCCCAGCCCGACCCCAAGCCCCACGCCGGAACCAACCGCCTACCAAAGTGCGGCCTATCCGCTCACGCCAAAAAGCCTGCGCACGCGGGAAGGCGGCCGCTATCCCGAGGAGGAGCGGCTCAACGAGGATCCGGAGAAATTCTACACCGTGGTTGACCTTACCAACCAGGCGGTATTTGTTTATGAAAAGGATGCCACAGGCGAATACACGGTACTTGTGCGCGAGATGATCTGTTCTTCCGGCATTGAGGAAGGCTCTCCCAGCCCGCGCGGTACGTTCCAGATGGGAGAAGACTATAAGCGCTTCGCATTTTTTGTAAACTTCGGTTGCTATGCGCAGTATTGGTCCCAAATCCGTGGACGGATCTATTTCCATTCCGTGCCCTACTCCGAGCGGGACGACCGCTATCTGATCGAAGAGGAATTCTGGCTGCTAGGCCAGCCGGCTTCCCACGGCTGCATCCGCCTGCTTCCGGATGATGCGCAGTGGATCTACCTTTATCTCTGCCCTGGATCGACCGTGACCATCACGGATGAGCTGCCCGCTGATCCCGCGCTTGTAGCACGCCTGCTGCCCAAAGAAACGCCGACGCCGGACTGTTACGAAATCGCAGAAGAAGAATAAGAAAGGAGAATGCTCATGGACCGCTATCCGTTCCCGAAAATCGATCTGCATCTGCATTTGGATGGTTCCATGCTGCCGGAAACCGCGTGGGAGCTTGCGCGCGAGCGCAATATCCCCATGCCGGCGGATACCTTGGAGGAATTTCGGAATTTTATCGTGCTTACTGCGGACTGCAAAAGCGTAAACGAATATCTTAAGCGCTTTGAGATGCCGCTCTCCATCTTGCAGGATCGGGATTCGCTCGCTAGGGTAACGCGCGAGCTCGTCTCGTTGCTCAGCGCCCAAGGGCTCGCCTATGCCGAGATTCGCTTTGCGCCGCAGCTGCATACGCGAAAGGGAATGGCCCAGCGCGATGCGGTGGAAGCTGTTCTTAGCGGCCTGCGTGAGGCGCTCGCAGAATGCCCGTCAATCCAAGCCGGCATTCTGCTGTGCGCCATGTGCATCGGTTCCGAAAAAGCAAATGAAGCCGAGAACCTGTTGACGGTGGAACTTGCAAAGGAATTCCTTGGGCAAGGCGTGGTCGGCGTTGATCTTGCCGGTGCGGAGGGGATCGTGCCGCTGTCGCGCTTTGCACCCGTTTTTGCGCGCGCCAGCAAGCTTGGCGTTCCATTCACCTGCCATGCCGGTGACAGCCAGGGGGCGGACACGGTAAAGGCGGCGCTCGATTTCGGCGCAAAACGGATCGGCCATGGGCACCACATCGTGCTCGATCGTGCGCTCTGCGCGCGCGCAATCCGCGACGGCGTAACGCTTGAAATCTGCCCCACGAGCAACATCCAGTGCCAGACCCAGCCTTCCTATGAAGCACATCCGCTTAAGCGGCTGATTCAGATGGGCGTTCCCTGCACGATCAACACAGATAACATGATCCTTTCGGACATCAGCCTGGACAAGGAATACGATCACTGCATCCGCGAAATGGGCCTTAGCTATGCGGATCTCATCCGATGCAACATCAACAGCGCACGCGCTTCGTTCTTGGAAGATGCGCCAAAGGCTGCCCTCATTGAATCGCTGCTTGCCTGTTTGGATACGCTGCCCGGCAAAATTTAGCTGTTTCCATTTTAAAAGGGCTTGACGAAATCCCCAGAGCATGATATTATATCCCTTGCCGCAATGCGGCTTGCATCGCGGGGTAGAGCAGTTGGTAGCTCGTCGGGCTCATAACCCGGAGGTCGTTGGTTCAAGTCCTTCCCCCGCAACCAAACGGATGCGCACGTCGGAAGATGTGCGCATCCCATATGGCGGCGTAGCTCAGTTGGCTAGAGCATTCGGTTCATACCCGGAGTGTCATGTGTTCGAGTCACATCGCCGCTACCAACATGGTGCACCAAAAAAGATATGCGCCCGAAAAGCCCAGACGTTGTCTGGGTTTTTTCGTTCTCAGAGCGCGTTCGCGGCGCGAACGGTTTACCGTAGATATTTTGGATGTAGCGGCTTTAATATAGATATAAAGCTGCTTTGAAGGCACGTGATCGTGCTTTTGAGGCAGCTTTTTGCTTTTGTTTGACCCAATCTCATCTGTTTTCAATTTGTTTACAATTACCCATTTTATTCCAATTCGTCACATTACAGGGGGTAGTCTGCTCTTTTGCAGACAACCCATTTTTCCTGCCGCCTAGAGAATCAGGATCTTCTGTCATCCCCCCTCACACTCCCCCTTAAATTCTATTACCTGACTGAGGAAGAGGAATATGTTCTATCCCAGCTTGTTAGCACTACGCAGAAAGGAGTAATCCCCATGTCCCAAGTTATCGCAATCGTAAACCAAAAGGGCGGTGTGGCCAAGACCACAACCACGGTAAATCTTGCCGCCGCCCTCGTCCAACAGGATGAAAGGACGCTTTGCGATGACCTCGATCCACAAGCAAATCTCACAATGTCGTTGGGCTGTCAGAACCCGGATGAACTACCGTACACCATTGCCGACGTTATCGACAAGGTAATTGCTGAAAAAAACATCGATCCTTCCGAGGGCATCATCCACCATGCTGAAGGCATCGACCTCATGCCCTCCTCCATCCAGCTTTCCGGGTATGATACTCTGCTCATCAATGAATATGGCAGGGAAAATATGCTGCGCCAATATGTGGACGCAGCTCGCCCCTTTTATGATCATATCCTTATCGATTGCCAGCCCAGTCTAAATATTTTGACCATCAACGCTCTGGTTGCAGCGGACAGCGTGCTCATTCCAACCCAGCCACAGTTTTTCTCAGCAAAAGGTTTGGAGCTTTTGTTTCAGACCTACAGCAAAGTACGCCGTAAAATGAACCCCGACCTCAAGATTGAGGGCGTGTTAGTGACCATGATGGACAAACGGCCCAATTTCACCAAAGACGTTGTGGATTTGATTCGCAGCACTTACGGTAGAAACGTGAAGGTTTTCGACAGCGAAATCCCCATGAGTGTCCGTGCCATTGAGTGCGGTGCCGAAGGAAAATCAATATTCGCGTACGATCCCAAGGGCAAGGTTGCCGAGGCATACGCAAATCTGGCACAGGAGGTGATTGAAAATGCCAAGAGAGAACAGCGCAGGGCGCATAAGCTTCAGGCCGTTAGATGACCTTTTTGAACCGACTGTAGAACAGCCTATGTATCGGGAAACCCTTCCCACAAATCTTTCCCCAGACAGGTTAAAGCCTTTTCCGAACCACCCATTCAAGGTCGTGCAGGACGGAGCTATGCGAGAATTGGTGGAAAGCGTCCGTGAAAACGGTGTGATCGAACCCATCCTCTGCCGCCCTGACGGTGAAGGTGGCTATCAGATCATCAGCGGCCACAGGCGGCAGAAGGCGGCTATGCTGGCCGGATTGTCAGAAGTACCTGTCTCCGTGCGAGAGATGGACGATCACACCGCGACTATCGTCATGGTGGACTCCAACCTGCACAGGCCAACTATTTTACCGTCTGAGAAAGCGTTCGCCTTCAAGATGAAGTTGGCCGCGTTAGAAGAAAAGCGGTCAATGGGACTAATCGTCTCTAATGGGCGGCGTTCCACAGACAGGCAGAGGAGATTGTGAAAGCGGAATTGATTTACGATTGAGCGAGGAAGTCCGGGCAGAAAACTGTTCGGACTTTTCTCATATAGTCCAAAGTTGCGGTAGAAATGTTCACAAGTTTTATGGTATAATT